>JAEEGL011311129.1_pt1 | contig 29700 bp, 56 predicted proteins | sample 9134231 | NCBI WGS metagenome assembly JAEEGL01 (sample SAMN16246548, study PRJNA631951) | gut metagenome | biome: gut microbiome; feature: rumen; material: fiber-attached | host: Bos | place: Iran: Karaj | collected 2018-10
AATGCAGTAATGGTGCGGTTTATGGAATTTCGGGTTATTTTTATTTTAGAATTGATTATGGAGTTGTTTAGAATTATATAATCTAATGTACTTAAATCTACATATCAGATGCTTTCTTGTGTGCGGGGATTTTATATTTAAAGTTAACCTCTTTTCTAACCTAATTGAAAAAAACTTCAGGAAAATTTTTCCTGAAGTCTTGGTAGTTGCAAAGATATTGAAATGTGTTATACTTCTTATAAGTGGTAGCGATACCCTTGAGGCTTAAGTGTTATTAAAAACCGCTCAAACTTCGCAGGTCGGAGCGGTTTTTTGCTGTTCAATTATCAGATTCAGAATCTAAAACAATTCCATTTCCAAAAACCATTTCTATTTGTTCTAAATCTTTTTCTGAATCCAGATATTCCTCAATGATTCTGCAAATGATTTTTGTTTCTAAGTATCCGAGATATTCAACAACTTGATTGCTGTTGTCGTCAACAAGAGCAAGTGTTGTCCCGCAATTAATATTTGTAATTGTATTACGAAGGGAATCTTCGATTAACTTTTTGTGTTCTATCAAATTTTAATAACACTCCTTTCATGATCTGATATATATTCCCAAAAAGAAGTCTCTCTAACATAGTATCTCTTACCAATCTTGACCTTAGGGAAACCACTAAGGTTAAATAGTTTATACGCTCCGGCCTTACCGCAATGCAGGATCTCTGAGATATCTTTGGGAGTTAAAAGCTTATCAGAATATAGCAAACTATTTTCTATCATGGGCAGGCTCCGCTTTCTTAAGAACTTCTTTGATTTTCTCCCAACAATCAGATGCAGTCTTGTTTTGGTCCAAGAGTTTTCTGATCTTAATCATCTCTTCGCACATGATTTTTCCAACTCCTCATACTCTCTTTTCATTTCATAATATTCCTTGCGTTCAGATGGGCTAATATCTGACCATCCGTGCATATCTATGTTGAGCATGTGACCTGCAAGGATATACATCCGGTTCTTGATCTCTTCTTCTGTCATTGAATAAAACAAAATCCTATCTGTATTAATGAGTAAATAACGAACATAGTTATGATTCCTGCGACAACACATACGAGGGTAAGAATGAATTCAAAAAGAACAGGATGATTATTCTCAAGATATTCTCTTAACCTTCTCATACTTACCCCCAAAAGATTATTTTCTCATATAAATCCTATGCTTTGGTTTCGTTAATTTAGTCTGGTTTAGAAGTAGCTTCATCGTCTGCTTTACAGTTGCGCAGGTATTCCTCCATTAATTGGGCAAACTTGACACTATGTACTTCTTTCTCAAGTTTACCAAGCTTCCTGTCTGTCAGGATATTGTTGATTGTCAGTACGAGTACTGCTAATCCAAGGAATAATACGCTTAAATTACTTGCCATTGTTTGATTCTCCTTTTCTTCCGAATTGATTATATTATAACCTAAAGCATTGCTTTGTAGGGCTATAATCTTTTCTTTTGCTATCATTTTTCTTTGACATTAGATTCATTTTTCCTGTCTAAAATTATGGCTAGTTCGTAATAATTCTTTTGCATCTGCTTGTATTGCTCTTCAGCTGATTTTTCTTCATCCCTTACAAGATTATAATAATGCATGACGTTGTCATATTGTTCTGAGATCAATTCGCAAGAATGAATTGCGGATCTTGTAAGTTTGTCTGATGCGTCGCTGCATTCATTCACAGACTCGAAGTAACTGCGAACAGAATAAAACATAAATAAGTTCATGAGCATCATCAGTAGATTGATTATAAGTAATACAGTATTTCTATCCATTATTATTCCTCCCGACTCCTCAAATTTGAGGAACATGTTCTTTCCATATTATGGCAATAGAACAGACAAAAAAAATAACACTATGGCTATTGAACTTAAGAGTTTAGCCAGCTTACTATTTGTTATGCTGATGTTATACAGATTTATGATGACTAGAAGTAAAAGCATTATTTTACAGATTGGATTATTTATCATCTGCATCACCCTCAACCCATTTCTTATAACATTTAATAAATGCTTCTTTGGTAATTATGGTACACTTTACAAAAACATTATCGCCTTCACCCAAATACACATAACAAGCTTCATCGTCAACTATGATTTCGTTTTTCATTCCTCTACCTCTCTATTATCACTTCCGCAGTTGTAACAGAAATCCGTTCCAAATAATTGATACTTGCCACAACTACTACAAATAAATCTTACTTCGCCCTCTATATCATAAAATTCTTCTATCCAATGCCCTTTAGGTCTTATTGGTGTCACTTGGGGCAATTCTTCTATATCTTCTACGTCAACCACTAATGGTGTATAACTATCCCAACCATCAGTATTATATGATTTTGCCATTTCTAACACTGCTTTTCTGCTAACGCAATCATCACATGGCTCTTGCTCTAGTGCTTTTAATATTACTGATTTTGCTATGTCCATAGTTCCATAGCAATTTGTATCTTTAAATACTTGTTTTGTATTGGTTAATCCATTTGTTCCCTTATAAAGCCAGTTTTTTATGATGTTTATATAATCCTCAATCGTCATTCCCATCTTCTGCCTCACTTTCCTGCGGCTCAATCATCTTTGCTCCGCAGTTAGGGCAAAAATAGGCTTCTCCGTTGCTTATATCATTTGCCCATATTAAACAACCGCATTTATCACAAGTTATACTGTTGTCAGTTTCATCCAATATCCAATGCCCTATCTTTGGCTCTTGTGGTGTTACCGATGGCAATGTACTCATATAGCTTTCAACATCTTTACCTAATGCACAATTCATTGATAGTCCTAACCCTGTTATAGTTTCTTCTTGTATTACGCTAAAATTGCCTTCTTCACAATGAATTGAATATTTTTCACTCAACGCCTTGCAAAGTGCATTATGCCAACCTCTTAAATATTCATTTTTTGCTACACGCAAAGCATCTTTTCTTGATATACAATCTTCTGCTTCATACTCCATTTTCTCACTATCCTGTGGCTCAACCATCCACTCCATAATGTCATCAATAACATCGACTTGTGCCAATCGTTCATTCCGTTCATCATCGGGTGTGGTTTCATCGGGTACTATGCTAAACCGCATATCATTCAGCCAACTATATAATCTATCCCACTTTGACTCTTGCTCTAGTGCTTTGATTGCCATATCAAGGGCTTCTTTTAATTTGCCCTTAAACATCAATCCGCTTAATAACCTAATTGCTTCTTCTCTTGTCATTCTGCATCACCTTTATTCATTTCTGCACCACATGCGGGACAATAATTTGGTACATTGTATTTCTTCATCATTCTTGTTTGACAACCACAATTTGAACATACCCACCACATTTTGTCTTTAATTTCCCACTTCCCAATAGGCTTATCACTTGATTCTTTAAGAGGACAAATTCCATCCCTTAAATCAAGTTCGGAATACTTCACTTGGAATCTTCCTGCCATGCAATATGCACACATACCACGAACAATCATACACATGGGGCATTCATAGCAACTCTTAGGCATATCCATATCAATTATTATTGCCATCTTCTGTCTCCTTTAATTTGTCAGCAATAATTGCCAAGCTTTTTGATATATCTATTAAAACGAGCAGATAAAAAATATCACTGAATTTTCGTTCACGCCATATTTTACAGAACTCATCTATAAAGTCCTGATTCTCATCAACTCTACTCATTCTCTACCTTCCTTATTATTCAAAAACCAATCCACAAATGCTTCTTTATCTGCTATCCATGCTTCTTGATTTTTATCAAGTATTTTATTGATGGTTTTGTAATGCAGGTTGCAGCCCCATTGACCGTTTTTATCCTCGTTCATATCATTTTCTAGTACCCCTGCATCACAATACCAATCACATTCGGATGACTCTGCATAATAAACTTCATGTGATGCCTTGCATCTTTCACATCTCATGATTATTCTCCTATAGCATCTCTATACATCGGTGGCATATTGTCAGTGATGTGGCTGCAACCGGAACATGTAAAAGAACGAATCTTTCTGAGAATCAAGCTGTCACTGTCGGTAATGTGTGCTACATTAGGACATAGTGTCGTTTCGCCTACTTTAATGTGACCATCGTAACTGATCTGCGGAGTACAAAACTTGCCCCCGCTCCTTAGCAGAGTAATAGCATTAGAAAAACTCATTCCACTTCGGAGAAGGGACCTTATATTAAAACATTTCGGACCGCTTGGATGATAGAACTTCCACTCTGGATGATTCTTTGCTCTTCCTACATACTGCAAATATTCAATCTTGTCTGCTATTACTACGTTGGGTTCTTTGAATACATCTTGAGTTAAATCTATGGAAATCGGATAATACTTTGGAACATGAGTTACCTGAAAATTTAATAGATTCTTAGCCCCAAACTTCCTATTTAACTCTCGAATTTTAGATATATCATTATTAGTAAAATTCATTCCATTAGTACATATAGAAACCGCAACAGATTTTTGCTTGGAAACTTTCTCTGCAATGATGTCCATGAATTCCCAAAACATGGGATGTTCTGTTGGCTCACCGCCTGTTATCGTTATAGAAGGATCAAACTTTAGATTGAAGTCTATGGCTTTCCTAAACATATCCTCAGTCATAAATTTTTCGCAGTCAGCCTTCGCATCATCCATGCAATGGCTGCATCCCATCCTGCATTTCTCTGTGATTGAAATTAACATGTATCTAACGCCCCCTTTAATTTATATTAGCTATAGTTTCAACAAAGCAGTTGTAATAGATGTATCTCTTCCCGTTGAAATCAAACTTGATTGCTCCAGATTCATTGGCTTCGATATCTATCTTACCTTCATATGTAGCTATGAGTTCACCATCAGCGGTGTATACATTAATGGTTCTGTAAAGGCCGTTACCGACATCACTCTTAAGGTCTACCCAGGCTCTTTCGCACGAAGCACATCCTGCAATTTGACTCATAAGGATCGTAGCAGCAGTTATCGCAATAAGTTTCTTCTTCATCTTTGATTTTTCCTTTCCAAAATTCGTTGTCTTTCCTATGCTTTCTTTTCCTCAGGATGAGGAATAATGTATTCCAAAAAAAAGTTAAAAATATTATCAAAAAAATGTTACTCATTACCTCTAACCTCCGTAAATCATTCCACAATATTCACATTTATAGTCGGAACCAAATCTAATCAACGGCGCTCCGCAACATGGACATTGTAATTTTTTCATTGTTTTTTCTTCTTCTATGATTCCAGAGGAAGGACAAGCTATAGGTTCGAACGTACTATTAATCCATACGTGTGGTTCTCCATTTATGAAAACAACATCACCGTAAGAATATGTTTTAGTTGGATCATATGTACCGCAAAAGTAAGATGACTCTATTCTCATTTTGAAACCTATTCTTTCGCCCTTTTAAGATATTTGAATACTCGGAACCAATCTCCCTCTGTCTCGGCATACTTAGCAAGAACTTTATTGAAATTCCTCATACCTTTTTCTACGCTTTCGCAATAGCCCGTACAATACCAATCGTTAGTCTCGCAATGCTCACAGGCGAGCTTTGCAAAATCCTTTGGAGATGGCATTTCTTCTAGCGCTTGATCAATTGACATGTCTTTTCTCCTCTTCAAGTTTTTCGATAGCCTTAATTGCGTAATTGAACACTTCGCAGTCGTCCCTATCTACGTATAAAGACTTAACGAATGCGCCATTGATAGAAACACCTGGCATGCTATCATCATTGAATGAGTCGATCATTCCCTGTAAATACTCCTTGGCAATCTTACCATTTAATTGTTTAATCATAGCGACCCCCGTTCTTAGGCTCCATCGAAATTTGTAAAGCGTTGAATTGCCAAGTCGTAATAATTGAATGTATTTTCTTCCAGGTACTTTTCTTCAGCTTCTTTTACAAGCTTAAAAAATAGTTCATCGTCTATGTATTCACGTACAAGAGACTTGAATATCTTAAGAGTTTCAATTTCAGATAACTGGCTGAGCATATGAACGTCTTCGGATAGGAGCTTAAGATTAAATTCTGTTTCCTTGATACACTTGAGAAGACGTTTTTTGTTGTCAGGGATTTTTTCTTTCCTATACTTCTCCATCAATGCCTCATGACGACATATCAAGCCTTCTTTTTGAGATTTAATACTCGCCCCGTTGTATTGAAGGTCTCTTTTGCAATAAGGACATCTTATGTGAATCGGTTTTTTCGCTTTAGAAATATCCATATTTATACCTCATCGTAATCGAATGTGTGATCTTTGCTCCAGTGTCTACACCAATAAGTCATGACTGTGAGATAGGATTGCCAATCTCCATCGATGTCACAGTGGCAGGTGACATGTCCATCTTTTTCTTCAGTTCTGGTACAGTGTCTGCAGCTACAACACACCTTGCCATTCTCTTCACTCATGATTGCCCTTTCTATCTACACTGAGGATTACGTACTTATCAGTTGCAATAATCTTCTGCATCTGAGTCAAGGCACCCTCGTATTCTTTTGCTCTAACAAAAATGTTTCGGTATTTGTCTTCGACTAAAAGATGAAACTCGTAAAGAGAACCTCGCATACGCTATCCTTCTTATTCTGAAACGGCAGGTGCATCTACAACTTTTTCTTCTGTAATTCTGAAAAGTGTTGGCTGGTAATCAACCTGCCCAAATCTGACAGAGTCATTTACCCCAAGCTTTTTGATCATGAGCTTATAGCGCTCTTTCACACAGGTAAATGAAAGACCAAAGGTTGGGACTTGTCTTTGTTCTTCAGATGATGTTGCGAAATCCATTACCTCGTGCTCATAATCTGAATAATCTACAGGTCCGCCGTACTGATTTTTCGGGCCTGTTCTTTTTCTTTTCTTATACTTTCTTTTCTTTCTTGGTTCTTCTTTAAGAGTAGGTATAGATGATTTTATGGATTTTCCTGTCTCATCTACTATGTCTATAACGTTCATGTTGCCATCTGTAATCGTGGTTCTTTTAGGCAGCTCTGGCGCTGGATCTTCGCTACCCCCCCCTCCAAGCTGGGCTTTAAGCCTGTAATCCTTGGCCTTTACGTAGCCTTCAATTTCAAGGTCTACTGTGAGAACGTTAATGTCGATTCCGGCTTCTTTCTGAATCATTCTTCTGAGGTCTTCCCTGGTTACTGCAAACTTCATTTTATCAACTCCTTTTCTTCATTAATTTATCCTACTTAAATATGCAAATTAATCGGTAAATCTGCATATTTTATTCCGAATTTGTAATAATAAAACGGTTTTTAAACAAAAGTTTTTGTTTATCAATCAAACTCTTTTACAACTCGGCTTGTGTTACCGCTTTTGTATCTCGCCATTCCGGTGAGGGATATTTTATAGATATCCTTGCAGTAAGATCTAATTTCTTTTTCAATCTCAAACATTTCTTTAGTTGGGTCGCATGCAAGTGTAAGAAAACTACAGGCCATCTCGATATATCTGTGATTGCGTTCTTCATCATCTTTCATATTATTTCGCAGAAATTCAACAATATCGCATGCCATTAGTTCCGCTTTTTTCTTAACCTCATCGTTTGTCATTTTCAACTCCTTTTTATGTTTTGATATTTAACATACAATCTTCTGTATCTTTAAGATGTATATATGTTACAGGGTAATTGCTTGGAAGATTAACTAAGTCCCTGACTAGTTCACCTCGAAAACAAACCTTTGGACAGCTATTACTGTCATAATCTGCGCAGTGTGCATAGTCATGATCCATAAAATAACCTCCATATTATTTCCACGGTTCATCTACGTGGAATATAGCCTTATCTCCATATTGAAAGTCTTCTACGGACACAAGATCATCGACGACAGGCCGAATAAAAATCGAAATATTTTTCTTAAGGTCTTCTCCCACTAATTCAACCAAGTCGAAAATGATAAACTTATTCTTTGGGTCATTAAATTCTTCGGGATATTTAGCCCTTACAATTGCAACAGCAAAAGCAGAAAAAGTTAAAACTCTTTCAAAAAACATTATTAAAATGACCTCCGTAAAAGTATGATTTTACTCACTTTATAGTGTTACTATCCAAACAAATACTGACAAAATTGTTTCTGCAAAAGAAATTACCAAAAGAAGTCCAAGTATCAGCATCTGTTTTGGTGGGTTATTCAGATGTGTTCTTATCTGATCTTCGATTGACAGTGTTTTGTATGTTGCTCTCAAAATAATGAAAAGAACAATAAAGACCAGAATACTTATTAGCATAACCTTCAGGGCCATGGTTAATCCTCTCCTTCGCCAACATTAAAGATATCTCCAAATAGCTTAGCAAATAATTTAATTACTTCTTCTCTTTCTGGATCCGGATACAGAGTTCCTTTTGCTTGTTTACATGCTACGTTCACAAACTCTTCAAATTCTTCTGCCGTTCTCTTTTCACTACCTGGACCTTTTTTATCAGCAAAACAACATAAAATACTTGATAATAACAGGTTAGCAGGTATTTCTTCTTTTAAAGCATATGTAATTGTAGCTAAACTGATAAGATGATCAAAATTACTGCCTTTAAGCTCAACTCTTTTCCCGTCACATTTAATCATAAAATCCTCCCATTCTCCTTTTACAATTGTTTGTTATTCTAAATACTCAAGCTGCGAATCTATATCAGAGGGTATGTTGTCCTTCCAGACAAAAGAGTTCTTGAGTATATAGTTGTTGTACTGACTTGCAGTTTTGTTTGCCCTGATCCTTGCGCTGTTGGCCCAGTTCTGCTCGTCCTTGTCTGTAGAATCTTTGAACTGCTCGTATATCATCTTGTCTGATTCATAGTTAGCTATCATGGATCTGCAGGTATCTTCGACTTCTTTGAGTGTCTTATAGGATGTTTCGTCATCGGCTTTTTGGATGGAGTATTCCCATCTGTTAATTGCTTTTTTAATTGATACACCACCAAAAACAATGACTACTACCCCAAGGACTGCAAGTGCAACATGTAATGCTGTACCATCATCTTCGTAATATCTGCTCATGTCATTCTCCAATCTTGATTACAGGATCATCGATGTGCATTGGAATATCAGTATAAAGATATGTTCCCGTCCATTCTATATAGTTGCCTTCTACTGTAAAGAAAAAGATTCCTGTATCATTCTCTCCGTAGGAACCGTCAACGTCAGAGAGCCAGTCATTAGTTTCAAATTTACTTCCACTGTATGAATATTCATAATACTCACTGTCTGGTGTAAGGTATGAGTTCAGAGAACTCACCTTTCCATCAACAGTGAAGCTTCCAACAACGCCCCCTGCATCTGTGAAAAGAACAATATAGCCAAGTGGCTTTTCAACTTCGCAGATGAGGGCATCAGCTTTGTCACGCTGTCCGTTAACCCAGTATGCCCTTCTGATAAGATTGTATCTTTCTAAGCTGTAATTTATATCAGTTGGCGTTGGCTGACTTGCGACAAGGTTATTAGCAACTGCCATTGTATTATTAATATCAGCTTTTGTTGTATTGGCTGTTGCGCTTGCATCGCAACCAATAAGCGTAACAGATATAAGTAAACTTGTAGCCACTACAAGCGTAACAGATATAAGTAACCTTTCAGCCACTGTAAGAATCTTCTTCATTTGATTTTACCTCTCAAGAAAATCTATAAGCTTACACATTAGAAAATCTGCAATTATCAATGCTCCGCAAAAGAGTTCAAAGAAAACAATTATTTCCTGACCCTTATCCTTCATGGTCCAATTCATGTCCTCCCAGTCCATACAACCCCCTTTTAAATTTACTTGTTAATCTCAATATCTCTGATTCTTTCTTCTAACATGTCTAATCTCTGGCACAAAAGAAGATGTGTCTTCTGCATCATGTGCAGGGTTAGTGATTGTATAACAACAGTAATTGAAAGAATCAGTAATGTAATTACTGTAATAATATTCAACATGCGTCTCTTCCCTCTTTTTCTGTGTCAGCTTTTGTCTGACTTCTTTTCTTCTCATACCATTGACGATTAGCTTCATCCATCGTCTCTTTATGTTCTTTGTAATACTTCTGATGGTATGCTCCTCTCGACTGTTTGGCGAGTTCTTCTTCCAGCAGTTTAATTGTCTGCTGAACATTAACTCTTGCATAGATGTCTTTCTGTTCTTTGAGTAGATAAATACATTGTTTAAGTCTTTTAACTCCCATGTTGTTTAATTCCTTTTACTTACTGAAATAGTGATTACCACACTTGAAAAGTGGCGTTTTTCCGTTATATCCTTCGGAAGAAAAATACAATACTTCGTTGTTAAGACGGTTATGTATCTCGGCTATGACAGCTCCGTAGCATTCTATTGGTATGTCCTCAGCTGCTAAGGAGCAGGCTTTCTTATAAGTCGAAAACTGCTTTGGTGCTGACAGGACTTCGACTACTGAATCCGGGAATCTTTTATCATCAAGCCTATTGAGGATTACATCTACTACGTACTGTCTTCCTTCCATGCATTGATGACCAGCTTCGTAATACACGATCGCTGCCATAAGAGTTATGTCTTCATCGGAGAATCCGGCGTATAAATCATAATCTTCCTCAAACTCAACGTCTTTAGGTGCTGTCATATTGCCGCCTGTGTATACAGGTGTGGTTTTGATTTCGACAGGACTTATTACTATCTCCTGTCTTGTTTCTATGCTTGTATAAGTCTTAGTTCTATAGGTCGATGGGGATGTCCCAAATATCATACACAGGTCAACCGATAAGATAATGACGGATACAGATAGAATTTTTTTCATATTTTGTCCTCATTTTTTCCTCTTAAAAAATGTTTTTGCTTTTAGAATTACCCCCTTATTTAAGTATCGTTAGTGCCTGTTTAAGTACTTCCATAAACTCATCGACTTCATCGATGGAATTGGATTCATTAACTGTTATGCGGATTGAACTGTTAGCCTCATCTACTGACAGGCCCATTGCTTTGAGTACATGGCTAGGTTCATGTGCCATTGCACTGCAAGCGGAACCTGTTGATACATAGATGGCATGCTCCGCAAGGAATGACTGGATTTCTTCGCCTTTGTAACCTTCGAAGGAATAGTTGAGATTACCAGGTAATCTTTTTTCAAAGTCACTTGTTCCGTTGAGCTTTGCGCAGTCAATGTCTTTCATTGCTTCAAATAGTCTTCTCTTGATTATGTTAGTAAGAAGCATGTTGGCATTGAGGTTATCATATGCATCTATGAGAGCAAGCTCCATGCCAAGGATGCCGACTGTGTTGTAGGTTGAGCCACGCTTGTGATCTTCCTGCTCCCCAAAGACTATGGGATCAAGGTAGTCATAAGCTCTTTTGGATACATACAGGAATCCGACTCCTTTAGGCCCACCAAATTTGTGGGCTGAAGCTGATAGCATATCAACTCCGAGCTTTTTGACATTGATGGGGATGTGACCTACCGCCTGAACTGCATCTGTATGGATTATTGCATCGGGGCAGAACTCTCGGAGCCTTGCTATATCCTGAATCGTACCGACTTCATTGTTTGCAAGCTGCACAGATATCATTCTGTTTGTCAGTCTGTGGTACATATCTATGATGTTTTCAAGATCAACAAAGCCGTAGTCATCAACGCCGACTCTGTATCCTTTCCAAGAGCTAAGGATTGAACTGTGTTCAATATCATCTGTTATGATCTGATTTCCGTGTATTGCAAGGGCGTTGGATTCTGACCCACCTGATGTAAAGATGATGTGGTCATCCGAGTCGGCTCCAAGCATGCATAAGATGCTTCGCCTTGTCTTGTCAATAAGCGCCCTGTAGTTGGGGGCGTAGGCAGCTGATGCATTGAACCAGAGGTCATCAAGATTCTTCTTCATGAAAGAAGCCGTCTTGGGATTCATCTTGGTAGTTGCAGCATTGTCAAAGTAGATCATTTTATTTCCTCCTCATCATCAACTGATGCGATGAAAAATCCATATAGTGTGCCTGTCATGAATCCTGCTATGAGCATGCATACGGCTCCCATGATGAGTCTGCTATACTGAAGGAGTGTTGCTCCAAGGATTCCGAAAATTAGTGCAGATACAAGTATTACTATTGACCGTTTGATATATTCCATTTAATTCTTCCTAGTTGAAGGCTAAGCTTAACTGTGAATTATCTTCTATATCGAAAGGTGTTTCTTCTGTTGCATCTTCAAATGGGGTCTCTTCGCTAATGTTGTCAACGTTGTAAAATCCATCCTTATCTTTGTTCCAGCCATAGATTATGTTTTCAGTGAAGGAATTTCGAAGACGCTTTGTTTCAGGCTCATACCATAATGGAATGAAGAAATCCTGAAGGCCGTTCTCTCTTTCCTTACACACTTCTATGACGTTAGTTGCCTGATAGACTGGTTCATCGTCATGCCAACCGAACAGCTGCTTGGTCTTGACCTGGAAATCTGTATTGTTTCTGTGTACTATCAAGGCGTTGTCCACGGCGTTGGCAAGGTCTGCAGATCCACTTACATCGTCAAGTCTAAGGAATCCATAGGACTTACGAGGATGAGCGACAAAAATGATGTGAATATTATAATCCTCTGCCATGCGGTGCAGACTTAAAACGAACTGTGTCTGCTGATCGTACTTGTTTTCAGCAAGCTCCTTGGTGTCGAAAGCCATGAGATTATCGAGAACGAGTAGATCTATCATCTTATCTTTTACCAGCTTTTCAAATTGTTCTAACATGGCTCCGAAGTTAGTTCCGTACCTGTTGTTATATAAGAAGAAGTTATCTGATAGCCATTCAGCAATCTTCTGCTGTATCTTGTCTTCTACGTAGTAGGAGTTTTCAAAGTTGGTGTTAGCCTTGACATAAGCTTTGCCTGCAGCCTGTCTGTATAACCAAGACATAAATCGTGTGTCCTTTAGTTCTCCTGAAAAACATCCTACTCGATTGCCTGCATCTATTGCGCTGAGCATTACCTGATTAAGCCATGTTGATTTGGCTGAGGCTCTAACTCCGGATACGAGTGTGACCTGCCCTTTGATAAAGCCGCCTGTTTTGTTGTCGTATTCTTCAAGGCTTGATTTGATGTATATTTTTGGTGGTTCCTTGCGTTCTCTTATCTGCAGGGCGGTCTGGAATATTGGTTCATTTTTCTTTTCCTCTATATGTTTTTTCTGAGGCGGGGTATCACGATTAAAAGTGTGGTACTTGATCCGCTGCTCTTGTTCGTAGTTCTTCTCGTAGGCTTCTGGCTCGAATTTGATCCTTACATCATGCCACGTCCTTCCGTCACAGGAATTGTGGAAACATTTGAATCCGAGCGCTCCGTTGGCCATCTTGAAGATTGCTGAGTCAGGAGCTTTGTGATTTGAATCAAAGGGGCATTCGTCAAGGACGTATTTCTCACCTCCTGTGAAGGACATCTTGCGGTAGCCTATGTTGTACTTAGTAAGCCATTGTTCTATATCAAATTCTTTAGGATTGTAGTTGTTGTATCTTTGGGGCTTATCTAGCTCCTGCGGATAGTAGCTGTTGAGCTTTTTGATATACTCAATGTCTGTCTGTTGCAGTTCCTGCTGATGTCCATAAAGGTAACTCATGCGGTAGGGGCGCTGGCCTTTACCTGACCCTTTCTGTGCTAAGGTTCCGTAGAGTTTACAGACTCTTGCAGGGTTAAAGGTTGTGGTATCGACTTTGACTTCATCAGTGTCAAAAAGCATTGCTAGTGTTTCCAAAGCTCTTTTTACAAGGTTCTTGTTGTCATCACATCTTACAAGTGCAACTTTATAGAGTAAGTGGCAGCCATTGCCGGAAAAACCAAAGGCAGGTTTTTCAAATCCTAAATTTCTGAGGAATCCGTATATTTTATTTGCAAGGTCCTTTGCTTTTTGTATCTGTACATCGGTTGAGCTTGTGTCTGATGGCCTTACGGGGTCAACGTCTATCATGATATAGTTATAGCTTATGATGTCACTGTCTGATGTCGTTGACTTTGTATAGGTCTGGAACTGATCACGCTGAGAGCGGTCGTAACAGGCTTCGTCTACTGCGTTGATCGTGAAGTATACATTTGTTTTTTTTAAATCTAATGTTCTTAGCTGCTCTATCATCAGGTCTACGTCCTTGAAGTAACCTGAGTAAATCTTTTTGGCAGATCCGACGATTCTTATTTCGAATATCTCTCCTGGTTGCTTCAAGAGTGATAATGATTTTCGAATCTCTTCTTCATTAATATATTCCATGGCTCCCCCGCTTCTAACGTTGCAGGTGTTGTGCCTCTATATATTTATCCTGCTCTGTTCTTCTATCATATGACTCATATTTTTCTCTGACTTCTGCAATTGACGGGCAGTACCTACTAGTTTTTATTAAATCTTTGACTGCGTTTTCGACCCACTTAGTATCAAGATCCTGAAGACATTCAAGCCACAGGTCGTAGGTCTCTTTATTTGGGATAGCTTGCCGTGGATACGCAGCTCGGAGAATGCTTGCAATCTTATAAAATTCCTCATTTTGCATTCCTCAGATCCTCCTTGGTGAAACAGGCTATGTGAAGTACAAGGTTCGCATCAAGTTCTGTCTTACCAATGATGATGAGTTGATTGTGTCTTAGGATCTTACGAAGGGATTCAGATAATTCTTCTTCGGATATATAAGGTGAAAACTCGAATCTGCTGTAGTTGACCTGAAGGAACACTCCGTTTTTAAATGGATGTGGCAGGGTGTTGCTGGTACAGTCAGAGAAGATACGAATGTCGTCGAATATGAATTCGTCTTCAACACTTAGTCTTCCTATGAGTTCGTCTATTGCCATTGTCAGGCCATTATTTACAAATATATTATCCATAAAATAACCTTTTCGCCGCCATGTGCGGGGACTCGTGACTTTAGTCATGAGAGGAACACTGTAAATTGGTTGCTAATAAATTGATTTTGGCGATATATCAATTGAATTTTACTTGGAGTAATCTCTAAGGTATCGCCTTGCAAATTTCTTAAAACAAAAGAACCTTTTAATCTCCTTCCGAGTATATACCACTCTTTGCCTTTTGCTTTAACTGCATCAAATAGCCTAAAGCCTTTTACATATATAGGTGCTTGGTTGAGTTTACGTATACCACCCTTTAAAGTTGACATTTTGTGTATCTGCCTATTATGACGTCTTACTTTTTTCTGATAATAGACTGTCCCATCAGATATGGCTAATGGATTACCGCTTATGCATCTCGCATCAATGAAATGTTCTTTAGGGAGATGGTTTCTGATTCGAGTATTTTTGGTTAAATATCCATAAGTAAGACTAACGTTAGGATATAATTCCTTTAATTTATTATAGAAGGCCCAACGCATAATGCCCATAAAAGCAGCATCATTGAATTTCATACCACGTTTAATCTTGTCAGGAAGCTTAACTGTTCCTTTGTGATAACCTGTATGGCAGGTTTCGCATAATGTTATAAGATTATTCGGCGCATCACCACCAATCTTGCGGCTTTCAATATGATGTACATTAAGTATCTTATCTTTAGACTTGCCTTTGCAGCACTGGCACACATGACCGTCACGGAAGAGAACATATTCCCTAATGTTCCAAAAGCCAAGCTGTTCGCCTTGCTGATAACCTACTCCTTCGATATCTGGGTTCTTGATCTTCTGAATATCAAATGAAGCAACTTCAGCAATAGTCCTAGAGATAGGAAGAATCTTGTTAACTTTATCTATGACTGTAAGATGTGTTTCAACTTTGTGCCTAATAGAAGGAGCAAGCCAGCCTTTCTTTTTAGTTGAAACCCTGTTATTAAATCTGGCTTTGCGATAACGTGTCTTGCGATTGCGTCTTGCTCTACGCATTTCTCTTCTTGTAGATAAAAGCCCAACAATATCGTTTCTAATTAGGACATCAGCTTCATACAAAACTTTGTCTTTAGTAGTAGCAGAAATACCGATATGTTTACTTCCTGCATCAATACCAAGTGATACAGACTGAACACCATTATCACAAGGATATAAAAGTTTAATGGTGAATGGACACCTATTAACAACTTTAGCTTTACCATCTTTCAGAAGAACACGAACTTTAGCATGGTTTTCTGTAGGCATTAAAGGTTGTCCATCTTGATTTAAAACATAGACCATAAAGAAAATCCTTTCTAAAAATTAATAACTCGCAAAAAGCGGTAAGGTAGCCTTCGTCAAAGTTATCCTGTAGTTTAATGTTGGCAACACTGTTCCATACCCTCAAGAACTGTTTAATCACCAACCGCAGAGCGTGGAACTAGGCTAAACATTCCACGGTGCCTATATATTTACAAGTAACGTAGTCATTGAAGACATAGACTAAGCTTTGGGGTTTTACAACCAGTTAATTTTGCTAGGGTACAAAACTCTGTGAATGCACTTATCAGGGATCTTCTTGTTTTACAACCAGTTAATTTTGCTAGGGTACAAAACGATACTCTATCGCCTGAGCCTTAAGCTCTTGTTTTACAACCAGTTAATTTTGCTAGGGTACAAAACAGGGTACAAAACTTTAATTCACCTCGCTTTCTTAAAAATTTTAAATACTCACTCCAAAGAGTGGTTAGGTAGCCTTCGCCAATGTTAATGAGAGGTTTATATGTCAGTAACACTGTTCCTACCTAACAGAACTGTTTAATCACTGACCTTAGAGCTACAAACTAGGCTATACATTTGTAGGTAACTATATATTCTCTCTTAACGTAGTTCTCAAAGAACTCAGGCTAGTCAATATCGGACTTGATACCACTATGTAGTGGATTGAACACAAGCCCGCGACTTCAGTCGTGGGTTATTGACTTATCCAACTCTGTGGGATTGATGATGAAGAATCCCTGCCTCCTTCCTTCTTACGATTGTCGTTATAGTTTCCTTCCAAGACTTTTGGAAAGTTATTGGGGCGCAGGAGCCAGTCGAAGGTGAATCCGTTCCACTCGGTCTTGCCCTGAAGGAATCTGCTGTGCTTGACTTCCTCGATACATAAATGAAAAGAATCTTTACCATATTCACGTAGCCTTGCTGATACAAGCCTTGCTCTTCTTCCAGATATGGAAGTGAGTTTAGGGATTCCAAATGGCCCAAGTTCTGCGTTCCATTCTTCGAGGATCTTGGGGTATGAAGTTTTGGATGTTTCTGGTGGGACTTCTTCTGAATTGAGTGACTTAGATAGATTAGCAACTTCTTTTTCAAGTTTGTTGACACGTTCTAATAGTTCTTCTAATACCTTCTCTTCCATATGAAACCCCCTTTTTGAATTTTAAAAACGCAAGGAAGGATTTGAACCTTCGTAACTCACATGGATGGTTGTGAGTGCTTGACCGAACTCAGCCACATGCGCTCCAGGTAGAAGCGGTGCGTCCACTTACAGCTGTACCTAGCTGTCGTTTCCACCGGATGAGAGATAGCAGGCCCCGATGGCGTTAGCCTTGATTGGTAGAGTTAGTTTTTAGAGATGAGAAACCTGCTATCCCCAAAGGCACGGACAGACTATAACATCTGTCTGTGCCGACAGTCGGCTCCCCAATAAAGCCGACTATCATGTTGTTTGCTTTTATGAATCAGGAGAACCACAGAGCATCCTGCTCTGATTGCGGTCGCAGGGGGTTGAACCCTGCTGTTATCAGCTTATGGGGCTGATGTGTAATCCGTTTCACTCGACCGCACAGGCCGTATGCAGATTTAATTACAGACATTTCGCATTTTTCCATTGACAAAAACACAATTATAGTAATCGTAACTTCATATTGTTTTACGTTAAACTTGGTTGGTTAATTGTTAATAGTTCTTTTCCAAAAATCCGCATACGGTTGGTCCCGTCAGTGGGGCTAACTTCGCAAGTTGTACTTGGATTGGTTAGGGAACTGGTCTTGCGATACCAGTCTAGCTCGTCAGTGAGCCTTACTGCACAGGCAGGGGGAGGACCCTTAGGTGGATAACGGAAGGGTGCCTTTCAGGATCTTGTGCTACCCTGAAATCACTACCCTATGCTGTGACACATAGAGTAGCAGTAGCTATTATCTTTGAAGGATCTTGTACTCATCCTTTTGTTGCGGCAGAAATTTAGCGCACCAATGTGATGTTGGGATTGTTGTCCCATACATCTTATCACCAACAAAACATTTCGATACTCCAAACTTGACTTGACAGTACCTACATGTCTCACATCTCACATCTGCTAATATCGCATTACCCATGTTGTCCACTCCCTTTAATTTGATTTAGTTGAACGGAAGTTCTTCATCGATTCCTTCAGGTATGTTCATGAACTCGCCATCTGAAGTTACAGGAGCTGTTGCAGAAGCCGGAGCTGCGTCATTATCGGATGAATTCTTGTCATTGCAGAACTCGACATTGTTGACGATGAAATCCATAGTGTAGACTTTCTGACCTTCCTTGTTGGTGTAAGAACCGGACTGAGCACGTGCTTCGAGGTTAATCTTGGAGCCTTTTTTAAAATACTTTTCAACAACCTCAGCTGTCTTTCCAAAAGCTACACAGTTAAGGAAGTCTGCTGTTGGCTGACCTTCAGGAACTTTGTACTCTTTGTTTACGGCAATACCAAATCTTGCTATGGCTTTGCCATCCTGGGTATACTTAACATCGGGGTCTTTGGTGAGTCTTGCTGCGGTAAAAATACATCTGTTCATAATGCGTTCTCCTCATTCTGTTCGTGATAGTTCTTGTTATACTTGGTTTCCCATAAAGCTTGCATGTGAGCTATCTCATCAGGTGTTGCGGTACTTATACCCTGTTCTTGACATGATGAAACGGTTCCTTTGATGAGCTGTGCCATCTCAGCGGTATTGTACTCGTGGGAGCCTCGATAGACTCGGTAAAAATATACAGGCTTGCCATGTTCTTCAGTAACCTTTATACACTTGGTATGAATTGTTTCAAGCTCTATCATGAATTCTTCAGGGGCGTTAGTCTTGTAGATAAGAGGTACGCCTTCCTCAAGATACATTATCTGTCCGTAGTCAGCTATGAGCTGGTTCTTACATCTTGCCATGGAGATTCCGATCTTTTGTCGGAGTTTATCACAAAGAACATGAAAGTAGGCATTACTGTCTAGGGATCTTTTTCTTTTTTCCTTGTGAATTTCAAGGTCCCATACGAGGCTTCGGTCTATATCATCCCTCATAAGGAAGGTTACTATATCTTTGGCTTTGCCTGTTATCTTAAGTTCATCCATTAGGATTTACCCTTCATGGCTGTGTTGTAGGCAACCATGAGCTGTGAGTCTGTAAGCTTCTCAAATGAGTCAACTTTATAATAAGTAAAGAGTTTTTGTTTATTGTCACCTGTGAAGTGTTCCTGACATGCTTTGATCATATCCGGTCTTGCAGGATAAGGCTGCATTTCAGGAGCTGGCTCTGCGGCTTTTGGAGTTTCTTTCGGAGCCGCTTTAGTGGCTGGCTTTGCGTTCTTCTGAGTGTAGGATTTAAGCTCTTCTGATGCATTCTGGTCGGGGTCATCACCTGTTATAATCTTGTAAGCCTTAAGGAGTGCGTACTTGTCTGAGTAAGTCATGGCCTTGCCAGGTGCTTTATCCTGTGTGTCTACTCCGTCACCATAGGTTATCATGTCGATGTAGTCGGTTGGATCGTCAACATTAACGAACCTGTATGTTGTTGCAACTCGAAGGAACTGCGACTTAGCAACGCTTCCGTCCTTCTTCTGACTTTCAAGGATTGCGGTGTCTATGATCTCTCGTTTAAGCGGATAAGAATATACGCCGTGTTTGGCTTCTATTGGCTTCACGGCAGCAAGAACGTCAGCTTCGCCAACGGCCTTGTACTGAGCCTGACCAAATCCAACATTGAGATTCTTAGCTACCGCTGTGATCTCCTGTGTGACCATGGACATTCTTTCATATATATTAAAGATTCTATCTTCTGGAGATTTCTTGATTTCTTTTTTTGCTTCTGCCATATCGCTTACCTTTCTTCATACTCAATGCCGTTCAGGAACAGGATGTCTCTTACTGTTTGGATATTGTCTGCACCTTTGATAAGGAAGGCTACAACATTGATGCCATCTATTTCTGCTTTGGCAGGATGTGAGTATGCATCTGCAGCTGAAACTGTCTCAACAGGATCTGTGAATGGGATTGTATCAGACTCTGTTACAGGAACAGGTGAACTAATCTGTGCTTCGGCTTCGGCTTTAAGTTGTTCTTCTTTGAGCTTTTCTTCCGCAAGCTTTTTAGCTTGATTGTAGTCGTTGTTCTTCTGAATTGCGGCCTGCAAACTGTTTCCTGCGTTCTTGTAAGCAGTCAGGAGCTGGTCTTCAATCTCAGATCCGAGCATCTTGATTGTCTCAATGTCGGTCTTGACTTTAAGAACCGCTTCTGATATCTCGTATTTGATCTCTGTATCCTTGCAGGTTGCATTGTTCCACTTGGGTGATGCAAGCATATGGTATGGCAGGTATTCTGCGTATTCGCCTACTCCTTCTTCATACAGCTGATGAAGGTGTTCCTGCTTTTCGGCTATACGCTTTTCGTCAAATTCCTTGAGCTTTGAATCTATCATGTTGATAGGTTCATCGATGACTGCTAGTAGATCTTTGACTTCTGATTCAAATTCAGTATAAGGTGCCATGAACTCATTCTTGACAGCCTTACGCTGATCATCAACGGCTTTACGGATCTTGCGAAGGGTTGCGAGGTCTGACTTTGCTTCCTTCTGTCCTTCTTCCGTGACCTCAAGGGTTGTGTACGCTGTCATCTGCAATGCAAGAGCCTCTTTGATTTCTTTAAAATTGCAGATAATCTTGCCGGGAGTCTGCGAAACTTTGACTTGTAAATCGTTCATTCGTATCCTTTCATTCGGACCTGCGTAGGTCTTGTAAAAACAATATGACGATAAGATATTAACGTGCGATCAACATTGACCGAACGAAAATAAACAATTTAAAGTACTATTCAGTTGTTGGGTGAAAAGTGGTGATCTTTAACTAAGACAACTATACCCTTACAGACCGGGCATGCCTCCCTTGTTTTAATCACTTTCCCATACAATTTCTCTTCCCTGCAGATCAGTTCTGATTTTTGGAGGAAACGACCACACTTAGAACACTGATACAGGCCATTAGTACTCTGTATAACATCCATAAGTTAACGTCCTTTTATTATTATGAATTAATGTGAAACAATAAGAACGACTGTGAATCCTCTAAAAAACTAACCCTTGTTATTATGATATCACTACGAAGATTGATATTCAACTGTTAATTTTATTTAGTTTGCACAAACCCGTGCATTTCGCACGAGCATTGGTATCACGGGATTTCATATAGAAATTTTTGAATTGTTGATTAGATAATCAGAATATTTTAAAAGATATCTGTTATATGATGCTATCCTGTTATAACGAGTGGCGATCTCGTCTCTATGAGCTGACATTACTTTTCTTGGATTATCTTCCTTGTCTTGCTTCATAAAGGTCTTGATCATATGAATCCTTCCAGATTCTGTCAGATGTCCATATGTAAGAGATTCGCATTCAGTTCGTTGTCGCAGCCTTGTGAGTTTATGTACCAGGTTAATCCTGCCCCTGTCTTCTGTGATATTAGTGGTTCTTGTGTTACAGAGGTCTTTTAGTATACGATTATCATTTTTATTGTAGTAAAGGTTACTAGTAAGTTTTGGCGATCTGAACTCGTAGGTTTGGGCTGACTCTTCGGCAAAGTCCTCAAGTTCAGGACTTACATCAAGGACTCTTCCTGAATCAAGGTAGACTTTGTGATTTTTAAAATGCGACATTTCAAGGTTAATGAGGTCTGAAAATCCGGTTCCTGATAGGCCTTCGAATATTGCCAAACATAAGAAGCTGTCGCTGGCATTTAGGAATCCTTTTGATAGTCTGATAAGGTCTTTTCTCGAAATAATGGAACCGCTAACTTTAACGGCATTGATGCAGAGCTTCATGGTGTCGTAGGAAACTTCCTCGAAGTGGTTCATATTGTCGTCTATGAAACCTATGTCCTTACAATAATATGTATACCTATTAAATAATGAATTCATCTGCATGAGTACTTCAAGCGAACTGGTACATACATACTTATACAAGCCTATGATTTCTTGCATCGAGAAGTTCGCAAGGTCTTTGTTAAGGCTTTGTTCGTAAACAGAAGCGGTCGAAAAATATCTGTTGGCTACGCTTTCAATTGTTAGGCTATTACCTTGCGCTACTAAATATTCAATAAATTCTTTTTTTAGTTTATCGTTGTAAAGCATACACGTACTCCTTTAATGCTTCTTCGAGCCTTGTGATATCTCTTCCGTTTAGATTTTTTGAGACATGAACCTGAGCTTTGCTTGCAAACTCTTTTATCTCTTTGACATCTCGCATCTTCTGCCATAAGCAAAACAAAATACAAAATGTATATTCTTTGCTCCACTTATTATCAAAGATGGAGTAGTCCTGTTCCAAGATTTTAAGATCTGATTCTATCTCATTTGACAAAATAATTTCATCGGATCTTGAGATGTTCTTTTTATGTCGTAGATATGTCTGGTCAAGTACGGTTGCGAATGTTGCAGGGTCAACGACTCCTTCCTTTTGACTTATGAACTGTCCGTATGGGCCTGAACTTATGCGTTTTGTAATGACATTTGCTGGTTTGTACTGGTTAAAAGATTCTGAGTTGACCTTGCTCATCTTGGTCTTCTGATCTTCTTGCCAGATGAACTGTCTAGCTTTTTCTTCTCTGAAGGATACAATACGCAGCTCCATTGTGTATTCAAAGTTTGGATCTGCGTTATATAACTCACTCATTGCTATGTATCTATGGTATCCGTCCAAGATATCGAAGTGTTCTATATTATCTATAACAAGGGTTGGTCCGTCTTTGGTGAAGAGGTAATCAAAATCAGTATCTTCAGGCATATTAAGGGTTATTGTATTGGGAATGTATGTGCCTCTGAGGAATGACTGCTTGATGCCTTCAACGGCTTTTGGATTAAGAGTGATCTTGTATATCTCTGTACCGGACCTTTCAACTCTGGTAAGAGTTCTTTGTGTATTCTCGTTATATTCGATTAGTTGAGCATCACGAAGAAGCATCAGGAGTTTAACGTCAATAACGCACATCCATTGATCTTCTGCTATCTGTACGGCTGGAAGTTCTAATGGGAACTTTATGCGTTCAGGTTCATATTTTGATTTGGAAAACTTTTTGATTTCTTTATCTGTGAAGTAATATTCAAGCTTAGATGGGTCAAGGGTCTGCATGATTGCAAAAAGCATGAAGGGAGTTGCATCATACAGGCGCTTCTTGCCGCTTAAGTAATCCATGGAAACGTTGATGGGTATATTATAATTATCCTGGATTGCAAGTGAATAATCTCTGGATTTCTTGACAAAATCTTTAAAGGGCAGAGATCTTTTAATGAGCCTTCTAACTTGCGTACTAACTGTATCTTGATTTGTTTTCATATGAGGGTCCTCCTAAGCACAAGTATATAATTAACTGTTAATTATAGCAAGTAATTAATACTATACTAGTTACTTAGAAGGTAAAAGAATAAATAGTATACTGATTTGTGCTTAAATATATAATGGTATACTGTGAGATTTTTATAGAATCTAAAGTAAAAGGCTCCCGAAGGAGCCTTAGATTACTGCTGACATACAGTTTTAATTTTATTCAGTTCTTCTTCAAGAAGAGATATCTGCTTTAAGCATTCTTCTCTTTTGTTTTTAGGAACATAGTAGTTGCCATCGTCCCCTCTGGTCATATGGAAAATTGGTTTGAATTCACTCCCAAGCTGATAGCATGTTGACGGGCGAGAGGTTACACGAGAGGGTCGCAGTGCGACCATTGAATAAACACTATCGATAAGCTCTCCTGTTGCTTCTCCATTTGGTATCTCCTGATGATATGTTTTGATGAAGTCATCAATCTTATCTGCAGGGATTTGTTTACATACTTTAAGCAGATGTTGATAAGGTATTCCTTTGGAGTTAAACAGCTGCTGAAGTGATGGTTCAAGTTTACGGATTTGCTTATACATCTTTTGCGCTGTAAGTTTAAATCCTGTGATGGATTCAATCTCATCAGTAAGGTCTGAACCTATTAAGCCTTTTTTGCGTAATGATTCTTCTACGAGTTCGATCTCCTGAGCTATATGGTATGGGTCAAACTCACGCTGAGTATTGTTATGTATTGCTCTGAGCATAAGTTCATGTTCATCGGGGACTAGGCCTTCAATGATGCAGGTGATCTTCTTTTCGCCAAGAGTTTTCATGGCTTTGAGTCGTGTGTTTCCGGAGTAGCAGAGGTAACGTCCGTCCCCTTTGACAAAAACATTAATTGTTACGCCTTGAGTTCCTGTTTTTTTGATACTGTCAATTACATCATCAAGGTTGTTGTAGCCGAAGAGTGCTTCGTTCTTGTCGTATTCGTCGATCAGGTCTATGGATATGTCCTCAACTTGTTTGTCAGTTTTGAGGGTCGCAGTGCGACCTTTATTTTTACTCATTCCACTAATGCTCATGGTGAGTTCTTTTAGGTCAACGTTACCATTAGGAGCATTATCGAATCTATTTCTTCTTTCTGCCATAATTTATTCCTCATTTTCTTCAAGGTTTGCGATCTTGTAAACTAATTTTTCAGCTATGTCTGCATACATAAGCGAAGAAAGATGACCTGGTTTTCTTGTTGAAACGGGAACTCCATCTATCTCACCTTTTGTAACTTCTACTGACAAAGGTATTTTTCCTAAAACGTCGAATTCTTTTTCATATTTATCAACAAGATCAAAAGAATCTTTGGAATGTGTGGCTTTTGCAATAATGATTCCTATGAATTTAGTATCAATCTCATAGTTATTAATGTAATTAAATAAAGTCTTAATATACTCACTGATTCCACGGTACGCCTGATAAGTCGGTTCAACGCATCCAACTATAAAATCAGATGCAAAAATATCGTTCAATGAAATCACACCAAGAGATGGAGGGCAATCAATACAGATATAATCATATTCATCCTTAATTTTATTTAGTACCATTTTAAGATATTCTGTATTTTTAGGTCTTGAAGCAAATGTTGTATCACCTGCAGCCATTTGAATTTCGCATGGAATAAGTGATAATGAACCTTCTGAATTCTCCGGAAGGAGATCATTAAGCGACAGAATACAATCATGGACATCAACTTTTTTATCGAGTTCATAGAGAAGAGTATGGAGGTTTCTCCCAATGAAATCCTCAGGTGCTTTTCCACATACGATGGTTAACGATGCCTGAGGATCTGAGTCAACCATAAGAACTCTGTAGTCTCTAAGTGCTAATTGCATAGCAACATTGTAGGTGGATGTCGTCTTAGCAACTCCCCCTTTTTGGTTCCCGAATATAATTGTCTTTGCCATATTACAACTCCTTTTATTATGTGTCGCATTGCGACCATTAATTTGTACAAGTTTTGAGGGTCACGCTGCGACCTTCTAATTACTTTTGCTTTTCTTGGTCTGTTCCAACAACTCGTAGTCATCATTTGAGATAATAGCAACATACTTATTATTCCGTGGGACTATTATTGTTTCTCCTTCATCAGCGAGTTCCAAGTATTTTCTTAGGTTAGTTCTTAGGTCCGCTATTTTAGCAATAGTCATAGGCTCATCTCCTTATAAAAACAAAATGTGTACATATACATGTACACATAATGTATCATAATTTTGTCTAGTTGTAAATAAAGGTCGCATTGCGACCCTTAAGATAACTATTATTGGATAGTTTCCCATTCTGCGTCCGATGGAATCAACATGACAAGATCTCCAAATTTACGAATACTAACTTCAGTTCCAGAAATACAAAATTCCTTTGGAAGAATAACCATCTGTGATTCTCCATCATTAATTATTTTTGCATGTTTCATATTATTCCCCTTAATATTTTTATAGGGTCGCAATGCGACCCTTGATTTAACTTTCCTTTAAAAGATTCATATCGTAATTATTTGCAATGAAAATATTCGTAAGTCTTGGATTGATGCCGTTGCCTAACTTGTCATATATTAGCTCCATATCCTTAAAGTTAAAATTAGTTTTCATGTATTTATTTAAACAATTCAAAAGATATTCTCTGTAGCGTGTATTTTGCTTTGGCCTTACATAGAATTCACCGTAACATAAATCTTATAAAACTTTACAAAACAACATAAATATCTTATAATAATTTACATTTCCTATTTCGTCGTGTTCTTGTTTGAAAACATTCATGAAAGAATATTATCTACTAAAGTTTGTATAACACTCCATAGGCTTAAATTCCCCAATACGGTTAAGGTACATATTTAACTTATAGTTTAGTTATAAGCTAAATTTCTAAGATTGAGACTGGCATTATAGTCTCTATCTTCAATATATCCACATTCTTCGCATACATAAGTACGTTCACTGAGACTTAATTGTTGTTTTTTATGACCACAGCAATTACAAATCTTAGAGCTTGCATACCATCTGTCAGCTATAATAAGAGGAACTTTATATTGTTCACATTTGTAAGTAAGTTGTCTGCGAAATTCGTAGAACTTAGCTTCATTTATCTTTTCAGATAAATGCTTATTCTTTTTCATTCCACTTGCATTCAAATCTTCTATACATATAGCTTTGGGATTCATCTTAACAAGATGGGTAGTGTATTCATGTATGTTAGTAGTAAGTTTGTTATCAATCCTTCTATATACTTTATTGATTTTTCGCTCCAGTTTTATAAGATTCTTACTTTTTGAAATTTGGGAAAACTTGGTTTTCGTTCTCTTTGATTCCTGTAATCTTTTCTCATAATGTCTACTAGCTCGTCTTTGCAATCGCTTAAGCTTTTTCTTATCTTTTCTGATACTTGGTTTAATACAATCTATCTTAGATGAATCTGTAGCTAATTTCTTAATACCAAGATCAATACCGATAGCTTCTGTTTGCTCTTGATTTTTCTCAAAACTAGCATCTACATCTAAAGCAACACTAAACCAGAAATCAACACCGTCAAAAGATACTCTTGGGTTACATAAGGTTTTGTCTGTCATACTTCTACCGTTAGAATGAACACTCCATGTGCAAGGAATATTATTATAACATTTTACCCATCCAAGCTTTTCGAGCTTAATACGATTACGCTCAATCAAAGTATTTTCTTCATGTGTACTACAAGATAAATGAGAATACTTCTTTTTCTTATAACAAGGTTTATTTGCTAAATGTTTAAAGAACTTATCATATGCATCTAAAGCATCATAAATGCCACCTCTGAAAGCTCTGCCTGATATTTCTTTAGTCCAAGGATAATTCTTTTTCTCAACTTTCCATAATTTAGAAAGCTGAGTTTTGTTCAAAAACTTATACCCTTGTTTATAATTGTCTTCTTCTTTAGCAATAGCCCAATTATAAGCAAATCTCGCAGCACCGAAGAATTGAAATAACTTTTCCTGCTGTTCTTTGTTTGGATATATTTTTACTTTAAAGCCTTTATACATTGAAACCTCCTTTCCGAATGCTACTATATCAGTAATAACATATATTGTCAATAATGTATATACACATAGTAATATATATGTTATACTGCATATTTGGAGGTGACTAATATGAAAAATAATATTGATAAAATTCTTGAATCACAGAGTAAAACCAGGTATTGGCTTGCAAAAGAAGTAGGAACTACTTATCCAACTATCATGCGTATCTGCAATAATGAAAGTGAATCTATCAAGCTTTCCATAATAGAAAATATATGCAAGGCTTTAAATTGTACCTTAAATGATTTGTTCATATTAGAATAAATTTTAATTTATGTGGTTTTATAAAGTCTTATAAGATTTATGACCTTTCCCTATGGACGCAACTCCATAGAGGCTATTTCGATTACTCTAATAGCCACCTGCTTTCACAGGTGCATAGACTATTTCTTCATCCGTGTTTGATACGGAGTAGTATTTTTCTTCCTAAACTCAATATACATTCTCCGTTAGAATTCAGAAAGCTACCAGGGAAACATCTCATCAATTTAAAAACTTCAGTTGTCAATTTTACCCCCTATAAAAACAAGGTCGCATTGCGACCTTCTATTTTAAAAACACATCATTCCATGATTGCCTTCGATTGTCCTCAAACAGGAATTCCGCTTCATCCCATACCCTCTGGAGCTGTGGATCTTCCTGACAGTATTCATATATTGCAGCAACTATAGAAGCAATGTCCTCAGATTTTATATGTCTGACTATCCAGCCCATTATGCCTGTCGCTTCATCGACGAGCTTAGAATAGTCACCAGTATAGATTATCTGAATATCATCTTCAGTTCTCTCAGCTCTTAGCATTCTTTTCCCTCTCAATTTCTACAAGATAGCATTGAATTGCCAGGATATATTTTTCTACATATGATTTGAATTCAGTGTTTTCATATTTTTTGGCAAACTTGTCGAGCCTTTTGATTTGGTCTTCCCACAGCTCATCAGATAACTTCTCATCACGTAGATAGAACTTCATGTACTTCCAAAGTTCTTTTGAGATTTCGGATAGCTTAGTTATGCGTTCTTCTCGATCCACTTTGCCCCTTTCCGAATAAAAAATATTCTGCCACTCAAAATGTGTTTAAATATACTCAAACACATCGAGAAATTGAAGTCCTCACGAATACTTCTTACTGTTTCAATGTGTATGCTTTGGCGACCTTTTACAATACGCTACTCACAAGTTCTTGTACACTCCACAGTCGTGAATTCCCGAAATAGCCTTCGGTACATACTTACGTTTGCCTGATTATGCAACTTCGTAAGTTACAGCATCTCTGAGGTTTAGACTTGCATTGAAATCCCTGTTTTCGACATAGCCACAACTACAGCGATATATTCTATCTGATAGTTTTAAATCTTTCTTAATACTACCGCAGCAGTGACATATCTTGGATGATGAGTACCATCTATCTACAATCCTCAATTCAATACTATTATCATCACATTTAGCCTTTAACTTGGTTCTAAATTCATAGAATTTTTGCGATGCAACAGCTTTTGAAAGATGCCTGTTCTTCATCATTCCCGACACATTCAAGTCCTCAATAGTTATATAAGACGGCTTGGTTTTCACTATCTCAGCTATTGTCTTATTGATGTAATCCGTACGGATATTGTTTATCTTATGATGAAGCTTCTGTACTTTAAGCTTTTGTTTTTGTATATTTTTCTGAGTGGACTCTCCTTTCCTAAAATTTTCATACTTGCGTGATAGACACCTTTGTTCTCTACGCAGTTGTTTTTCAATTTTTCTTAATCTTTCTGACTTATTGATATTCTTGTATGTTTTCCCATTTGAAACAATCGCCAAGTCTTTCAAGCCTAAGTCAATTCCTATACCGCCATTGCTATTATTGGCAATCTTGACATCAGGAATTTCAACAAGGACTGATACGTAGTATCTGTCTGCTTTGATGGATACTGTACCGCTTTTGATTTTCCATCCGTCTTTAGTTGTAGGTATATAACCTTTTTCTTTAAGACGCACCCAACCTAAAGTCGGTATGTTTAGTCTATGTCTTTCGCAACGACAATCCTTTGGGTTGTTCTTTACAAAATACATTTTTACATCTGACTTGCCTTTCTTTTTGAAATTTGGAAAAGCACTCTGATGTTTGAAAAACCTTGTAAAAGCAGTGTATCCATCTTCAATAGATTTCTTTACGGCTTTTGAATATGCTTCCTTAATCCATACTTTGTCAGGGTTATTAGGAATATATTCATTATTAAGCCATACACTAAA
>JAEEGL012086716.1_pt1 | contig 29698 bp, 27 predicted proteins | sample 9134231 | NCBI WGS metagenome assembly JAEEGL01 (sample SAMN16246548, study PRJNA631951) | gut metagenome | biome: gut microbiome; feature: rumen; material: fiber-attached | host: Bos | place: Iran: Karaj | collected 2018-10
ATACAGAAAAAGCACCCATCTTAAAATCATCAGTTAAAATCTTATGTCCTTTTATAGTTCCTATATCACTAGGTAAATAAACTAAAATATCATAATTAGTTTTAGTTTTTAAAAACCCTATAATAGAAGGAATTATTAATAACAAAGAAAGAACTAAAAAGAATATCTTATGTCGTACAATAAAATTTGCAAATCCTTTCATCTATACCTCTCCTAACCAAAATGACCATTAGTCATCCCGTACATGAAATACCATACTACCAAAATGACCAAAAGTCAATCTTATATTGACAATTTATTGGAATTATGATTAATTATTGACGAGGGATGATTTTATGGCAGTTTTAAGTATTAATAAAAAGATCCAAGAAAACAAAGAAGAAAAGGAACATAATCTTATTTCTGCAGCTTTAAAACTATTTACTGAAAAAGGTGTTAAAGATACATCTGTTCAAGAAATAACTAAAGAGGCAGGAGTAGCAAAGGGAACATTCTATCTTTATTTCAAAGATAAATATGAACTACAAGATTATCTAATTGCTAGAAAATCTAAGCAATTATTTAATGATGCAATAAAATCACTAAGTAAACAAGATATTGATGATTATAAAGAAAAAATAATCTATGTCATTGATTATATAATTGACAAATTAACCAAGAACAAACTATTACTAAAGTTTATTTCTAAAAACCTATCATGGGGTTTATATAATGATAAATTATCTAAATTAATAGATGATTCTGATATTGGTGTTCAAGACTTTTTCTTATCTGAAATAAAGAAAAGTAAAGCTAAAATCGAGAATCCTGAATTAAAACTATTTATGATTGTCGAACTAGTATCAGGTACTATTTTTAATAGTATTATGACTTCTAAACCATTACCAATAAAAGAATTAAAACCATATTTATATGATGAAATAAGAGGAATGTTAAGATAGGGGAATTAACATTACTTATATAACTTTAAAAGAATTAGATTCATTAAAAAAACCGATCTTTTTTAAAAGATCTTTTTTACGTTCTATCGAAAAACAAAATAATGAGTATTTAGATAGATTAAGATTACAAGAACCAATTCTTAATAACATAAATGGTTATCCATTAGATGAATATCAATCAAGAGTGGTACTATCTAATGAAGAAGCAACCCTAGTTATTGCCGGTGCTGGTTCTGGTAAAAGTTTAACTATCATTGGCAAGATAGTGTATCTAGTTAAAAGATGTAACATTAAACCAGAAGAAATCCTTTGTATCTCCTTTACTAATGATGCTACTAATAACTTAAAAAACAATATTCAAAAGAACTATAACTTCAATATTAATATCTATACTTTCCATAAACTAGCTTTAGAAATCTTAAAAGATAATAATATTGAATACACTATTGCTCCAGATAACTATCTAGAAACAATAGTGGATAACTTTTTTCTTATCCACAACCCCTATACTAAAAAAGCTTTAAATATTTTATTAGGGGAGAAGTATAAGGATCAAGATTTACTTAATCTTAAAAGATTAATCATTACTTTTATCAATCTTTTTAAATCTAATAACTATGATCTTTCATACTTTAAAACAATCCTTAGAAAGATAAAATATACCCTTGATATAAAAGAATACTTAAATAACAAATATCTTTTATTATTAATTATCAATATCTATCTATCTTATCAAGACGAACTAACTAAAGAAAATGCCTTGGATTTCAATGATATGATTAATAAATCAATCAAAGCATTAAAACAAACCAAGAAAATTAAAAAGTATAAATATATCATCGTTGATGAATATCAAGACACCTCTTTAGTAAAATTTCAGATGTTAAAAGAAATAATTAATATCACAAACTCTAAATTTCTAGCAGTAGGAGATGATTTTCAATCTATATACAGATTTACTGGTTGTAATTTACAAATATTTCTAAACTTCAATAAATATTTTACATATGCCAAAGTGTTTAGAATTGTTAACACTTATCGTAATCCTCAAGAACTAATCAATGTCGCTGGTAAGTTTATAATGCAAAATAAAAAACAGCAAAAAAAGAATCTCTTATCCAGTAAACATCTAGATAAACCAGTGGTCATCTATTACGACAACAATCAAATAGAAGCACTAAAAGAATTATTAAAATCTCTTGATAGTCAAGACATTATGGTTCTTGGTCGTAACAATAAAGATATTTACAAATATATCGATTGTGACTTTACACAACAAAGTGATATCTACACTTATCAAAATAAAACATTTAGATATTTAACAATTCATAAATCCAAAGGCTTAGAAGCAGAATATGTAATCTTAATAAATGTCATTGATAATATAGTAGGTCTTCCTACTAAACTAAAACAAGAAAGTATCTTAAAATATGTTAATAATACTAAAGATTATTACCCATACGAAGAAGAAAGAAGACTGTTTTATGTTGCTTTAACGAGAACGAAAAATAAAACATATATTATCAGTCCTTATTCAAAAGAATCAATCTTTATAAATGAAATCAAGAAATATAATGATGTTCAAATCATAAAAAAATAAACCTTTCGGTTTATCTATGCATTGTTCTTGATTCATTGTCTAAGACAAACTCTTCTTGTCTTGAAGTCATCTTAAATATTTTATTAATAATTGATTTTATCTCTCTAGGTTCATTCTTCGTAGCATTTTTTAAATAGGAATCAAGAGAATCCTCATCGATATATTGTTCTTTGGTATTACTTGAATCTTCAATGATTTTACTATCTTCAATAAATGCCACTATTCATCACCTATTATCATTATAACATATAATAATTCCAGGAAAACTAGCAATTATTTAACTTCGTGATATAATACAAAAGGAAAAAAAGAGGGATATCTATGGAAAAAAATGTCTTAATAACAGGGGGAAGTAGAGGAATAGGTGCCGCTACAGCTAAAGAATTTGCTAAACATGGCTTTAATGTTGTTATTAATTATATTCAAAATGAAAAAAAAGCTCAGGAATTAAAAGAAGAACTAGAAAGAGAATATAAAGTAAAAGTAACAACAATTAAATGCGATGTAGCAAATGAAAACGAAGTAAAAGAAATGCTAAAACAGACTAAAGATATAAGTGTTTTAATAAACTGTGCTGGGATTGCTATTGATTCTACTTTAGAAGATAAAAAAGTAGAAGACTTTAAACGTATTCTAGATGTAAATCTTATTGGAACTTATAATACTTGCAAATACTTTGGTCAGGAAATGTTTAACAAACAAGAAGGATCTATTGTTAATATATCTTCAACTAATGGCATTGATTCATACTATCCTTATAGCATGGATTATGATGCCTCAAAGGCAGGAGTTATTTCTTTAACTCATAACTTTGCCGTAAGTTATGCACCATATGTAAGAGTAAACTCAATCGCTCCTGGTTGGGTCAACACTGAAATGAACAAAGAATTAGATAAAGATTATATAGAAGAAGAATGTAAGCATATCTTACAAAATAGATTCGCTGAACCAGAAGAAATTGCTATAGAAATCTATCATATAGCAGTCGAATCAACATATATGAATAATACAATCATCAAAGTAGATGGAGGTCGTTACTAATGATAGAAGAATTAGGTATTTCTAAAGAAACTATTGCTTTAATTGAAAAAGCTGAAAAAGAACTAAAACCAATCTATGAAGAAATAGATAATAATTGCAATAACAACAGTTTAAAAGTATTAAGTGCTTTTCATAAACATGAAGTCCAAGAAGGATTCTTTAATTCCACAACTGGTTATGGTTATAATGACTTTGGTCGTGATAACATTGAAAAAATATTTGCTGATGTTTTAGATGCTGAAGATGCTATCGTAAGAAGTCAATTTATTTCTGGTACACACGCTTTAACAGTAGCATTGTTTGCTTATCTTAGACCAAATGATTTAATGCTATCAATTAGTGGTTTACCATATGATACCTTACATGAAGTAATTGGTATTAGAGATAACAATAGTAGTTTAAAATCCTATGGTGTTAAATATGATCAAATTGACTTAGTAGATAATGATTTTGATTACAAAAAGATTAAAGATTATCTAAAAAAGAATAAAGTAAAACTAATTGAAATCCAAAGAAGTAAAGGCTATTCAACAAGAAAAAGTATTACTTTAGATAAAATTGAAAAAGTAATCAAAACTATTAGAGAAGTAGATAAAGATGTCATCATAATGGTTGATAACTGTTATTGTGAATTTGTTGAAACAAATACACCATTAACAGTAGGTGCTGATGTAATGGTTGGTTCATTAATTAAAAACTTAGGTGGTGGAATTGCTCCAAATGGGGCATATATCGCTGGAAGAAAAGACTTAGTTGACTTAGCAGGAGAAAGATTAACATGTCCTGGCGAAGGTAGAGAAGTAGGTCCTACATTAGGTATTAATAAACAATTATTACAAGGTTTATTCTTTGCTCCTCATGTAGTATCAAGTAGTTTAAAAACAGCTGTTTTAACAGCCAAAGTATTAGAAGAATTAGGTTATAAAGTAGAACCAAAATACAATGAACATCGCGCTGATATCGTTCAAAACATCATCTTCGAAGATGAAGAAAAACTAATTAAATATGTTCAAGGTATTCAAGCAGGTTCTCCAGTAGATTCTAACTCAATCCCAATGCCCTGGGATATGCCTGGTTATGAAGACAAAGTAATAATGGCATCAGGGTCATTTACTCAAGGATCTTCTATTGAATTATCTTGTGATGGACCAATAAGACCACCATATATTGCTTATCAACAAGGAGGCTTAACTTATGAATATGGTCGCCTTGGGATTGCAAGAGCAATTGAAGAAATGAAAAAGTAAGTAAAACCCTTACTTTTTTATATATTTAGAGGCTTTTTTATGATATACTTATATAGATAATGAATAATTATGATAAAAGAGGTGGAATTTATGTTAAATCCAATGACAGACGATGAAATTGAAGAATTAGCTGGGGTTAAAGAAGCAGAAAAAAATATGCTTAAAGTTCGTAAAAATGGTTTAGCATTAACTGATAATCAAGTTAGTACTCTAGGAAGATACAACATTGATGCATCAAAAGCTAAAGATATGAACGAATTATTATACATGATTAGTAGAGTAGAAGATCCTGATGATGATGAACTAACATTACTTGCTGATCATCTAGCCGAGGTTAATTACTATCAAAATAATAGGCAGTAATAATGGCTAGTTTTGGTAAACTAAGAAAATATCAAAGAAAAAAATTTAAAAGATACAAAGAATTTAACGAAATTAAAACCAAAAACGATGAAGCTTATATTGTTGTAAAAGTAAATGACTTGAGTAGTGTATTATCTGAATACTCAACTCCTGAAAGACCTACTTTAAGACAAGATTTTGTCGATGTAATCGAAAGAAAAGCTTCATTTGTTCCATTGGATATTCCACTTGTATTAGAAATTCAAAATGATAATCTAACTAGTACTGAGAAGATAATGGTTAGAAAACAAATTAAAAGTTATTTTAATTTAAAAAAAGTAAATGTTGAAATAGAAGAAGATGTACTTAGTAGAAAAGCAAGATTCCTATTTACTTCAGGCATAATATGCTTATGTATGATACCAACTATTGGTAGTTTCAATAAATTGGAATTCTTAAAAGAAGTACTATCAGTATTAGCATCATTTAGTATTTGGGAATTAGGAAGTATGTTACTCTTCGAATATGATGATGTTAAAGAAGAAAAAGTAAAATACAATCATTTATCAAAAATTAGAGTTATCTATGATAAAGAAATATAACCAGTAATATGGTATAATGAAAAGAGATAAAAAGAACTGGAGGGGTATTAGTATGGAAGGTACTAACCAAAGATTTAAAGTCGAAATAGAAAGTGGAGAAATAGTCGACGCAGAATTATTATCAGTAGTTGAAATTGATACAAAAGAATATGCTGTTTATTCTATTGATAATGATAATGGAACTGTAGATATCTTAGCTTCTTACGTAACTAAAGATCCAGAAGGTTACGATAAATTAGTAGATATTACTAATCCAGTAGACAAAGAAAAAGTATTTAATTTTATTAAAGGATTAATTGCATAAACATCCTGAAAGGAGAATAACTATGGCTGAAGCATTGTTAAGAGGTGTAAATAAAAAAGCACTAGCATTTTTTAGTGGAAGAGGAAAGAGGTATCTAAATCTTCGAGAAGATTTAAAAGAACATGAATTTGATTCTCGTGATTTAGGAGATTTAGAAGTAATACGTATTCAAAAGGTTGCAGAAGTAGTACGCGATCGTTTTGAAAAGAGTGAAAAAGAACTAGAAGAAATGAAAAAAACATGGGCTAGTTATGTTGAAATGTATACAAAAATGCTAGAATCACCAGTTACACCAGCTAGTTCACTTCCAAAACTACAAAGAAAAAAAGACGAAGCTCAAGAATTACTAAACTTAACAAACTTATTTGGTAATATCTTTTTAACAATTAAACGTTGCAAATCAGATGCTATCTTTGAAGCTAATAAAATAAGAGCTCAAAAAGAAAAAATGTTGTTAAATATCGAAAAAGGCGATACTAAAGCTCTTAGAGGATGTGCTGCTGCTTTTGATCAAGCTGTTGATAATTACTTCAAGATAATGGCAGAAATAGCTTCAGCAGAAGAAGCATACGCTCAAGCAACAACAAAAGAATTAGAAGAAACAGTTGTTGATACATTATTTGTATCAGATGCTGAAGAATTATATGGCCAAGTTATAAAAGCAATTGATGAATATAATGCCGAAAAGAATAAAGGTGGAGCAAGAGCTCCAGAACTAGAAAGAACTGTAATAGCTTTAGAAGAAAGCTTGAAACATGTTGAAAGACTAGTTGGACCAGACAAAATGAAAGAAGTTAGAAAACGTCTAACTGAAAAAATGGCAAAAGCTGGTAAAGGTGCAGAAGAAAAACCTCCAGTTAAAACTAAACCAGTTGAAAAAAAAGATGATGAACTAATTGCCAAAGAACAAGAAAAACTATTGAAAATATTCAAGAGACAATTAAGTTTTGCTTATGGCAAATTATTTGAACAAACAAAGAAAAAATATCGTTTAGAAGGATGGCAACTAGATGGCTATGACAAAGCTCTAGAAGTAAAACAAAATATTCTATACAAAGAATATACTGAAATTCCTTTTGCTGTTAAAAAAGATATTGATCTAGAAATGAACATGGATTATATAAAACACTTAAGAAAACATTTTGGTGAAGAAGTTTACCGTGTAATTGCTAAAGTATCTCAAATTAGAAAAGCAATAAATGAGTTAAATAAACTTCCATTAGATAATCCAGAAATATTACCAAGATATACAGATATCAAAGAACAAATAATTGGCTTAGCAAATTCTGAAGATGCTAAAAGTATTGGCTTAAAATATACAATTGATGACAACGATAATGTTCTATTTATCTTCAATAGTCCTGATGTAGAAGACTATAGATTATCAATTTTAAGCCCAGCATTATTTGCTAAATTACATCCTGTTAAAAAGGAAGAACCAAAGAAGGAAGAACCAAAAGAAGAACCAACAAAAGTTGTAGTTCCTCCTAAGGCTGAACCTAAAAAAGAAGAGCCAAAGAAAGATGAACCAACATTTACACCTCCTTTGGCAAAACCAACACCAAGTGAAGAAGAAGATTTAAGATATTATTTAACACTATTAGCAGAAACAAATGCTCAAATAGCAGAAATAAATCGTATTAATAGCTTCTTAATTCTACATAATCGTTTAAGTGATCTAAGCTTAGCTAATATAGCTGAAGATGTTAATGTTGAAACTACAGCTGTCCATGCTTCAGCATTAGTAACAAAAATGCGTGTTGAATTATCTGAAGCAAGATACAACTATCTAAAGAGACATGGAAAATACATCTTATCTAATCCAGAAGCAAGAGCTGCTAAAATTGATGAGATAGTATTTGAAGCTGATTTCGAAAAATTCGTAAGAGAAAGAGATGTCCTAATTGCTGATGCTGAAATTAGAATTAGGGAATTAATTGATAATAAACCAAAAGGTTATGAAGATGAAGTTAATAAACTTGTTGAATTCATTAAAGCTCAAAATTCTTTAATTAATCGTTTCTTAATAGCTAAATCTGTTTCAAGAAAGATCGATGTAACAAAATTCTTAGCAGATAGAAATGAACGTCGTAAAGAATTAATAGATGCTAAATTAAAAGGTAAACCAGTTCCAGTTCCTTCAAGAGAAGAACCAAAGAAGGAAGAACCAAAAGAAGAACCAACAAAAGTTGTAGTTCCTCCTAAGGCAGAACCTAAAAAGGAAGAACCAAAACCAGTTGAACCTAAAAAAGAAGCTACTCCAACTCCAGAAGAGCCTGGTTATGCTGATATAAAACATGTAAATGTAGTTGTTAGAGAAACTTCTCTAAAATTCAATCCTCGTAATGATAAAGGTATAGAAAAGAAAATCTCTCCATCTGATAGATTATTCAAGAATTCACCAAAAATTACAACTACACTAATTAAAAATGGTGTAAGAATTGAATTAAGTAAAGCTCTAAGAGAAAGATTAGCAGAACTAAATGCTAAGATTAGTTTAGTAAATAACAAAGTTAAAAATTCTAGAACTAGTCGTATGGTAGATGCCGATGCTGAATATCAAGATATAGCCTTTAAAAAGGATCATGATGTAAACTATGATGACTATCGAGTAGAAGTTAGAATCCCTGGCGAAAAGCAATCACAACTACTATTTGAAACTGGTGAAGAAGAACTTCATAGAAGAATGTAAAAGCACTTATTAAGTGCTTTTTATATTGAAAAATAAGTGTAAAAATAGTATCATAATAGTAGATAAGTATATCAAAAAAGAATAAAGGAAGGAGTTGATTTTTTTTCATGTTACCAGGTCAAGATAAAAGCAAAGAAAATAGAATTGAAAACACTCCTGAACAAACTACCATCATGCCTACAATGATTGATGATAGTGAAGTATATTTAGAGAAGAAGAGAGACTTATCTGCCATTATTCCTAAAGATAGCATACAAGGAAACGCTGAAAATGGCGAATTAATAAATAGTAAAGATTATGGATTAAAAAGCGATGGTTCAATTTCCTTAGCTACTATTAACGTAGATGGTGAAATAACAATGAGCCCAAACGCTGGAATTCCAGAACAAATAGATATAGAAGAAAGAAGAAAGATAGCTTTAAAGAATAAAGGTGTCTTTAAAAAAGAAAAGAAGAAAAAAACTAATAAAACAGCTCAAAAAATCCAAAACTATACAGCATTAGGAGCTTTATTAGTAATTATTGGCTTAGGTTGCTTCTATTATTGGTATAAACATCATCCAACTGACAAAGACTTTAAACCATTACCAATTACCATTGAACTTGGTGATGCTCTACCAAAAAGAACTAGTGATTATGTAAAACCAGGTGTTGGTGATGACATAGATGAAATGGAATATGCCTTAGATTTATCTCAAGTAAAAGAAGAAGAAGTAGGTGAGTATACATTCACTGTTACTTATAAAAATATAACTAAAAAAGGAACGATTATCGTTGAAGATACAACACCACCTGTTCTTTCAACAAGAGAGGTTGTAATTCGTGAAGGTAAAAACTATACACCAGCTCAATTTGTTGAAAGTTGTTCAGACTATAGTGGATGTAATTATTCATTCCAAATTGAAACCGAAGGAAAACATGATTTCCCAGGTAACTATGTAGTTCATGTAACTGCAACCGATGCCTTCCAAAATACAACAACAAAGATTGCTAGTTTAACAATCGAAGCTGCTGGTACAACAGTCCGTTATTCAAAACATGCTAAGTTCTCATTTGAACTAGGATATAAAACTGATGAATATTATGAATTAGTATTCGTAGAAGGTGATGAAAACCCAGTTATCTTAAGAGGTAAACACGAATTAACTTACATCTTCAATGAAAAAACTAAATATGATAAAGCTGCTGAAACATATAGTGGCGAATTAGGATACACATTAGATCCTGCAGGAATGAAGATTAAATTTGTTGAAAATGTATCTCAAGTAGGAAGTAATTATTCATACTATCGAGAAGTAAATGATTACTTGACTAAAGCAGGATTCTCACATTAAAACACATTAAAAAAAGAGATTAAAATCTCTTTTTTTTTATGATAAGAATATCTGTACCCAATAAGTTGTACCACTAAAATTATATACACCAATACCGATATATTTGTATTTACTACTTATAATAGCACCATAGTGGGCAGGAGACTTTCTCCAAGAATTCATTGCTTGTGTAGCTGTTTTAGCATAAGTAAGATTCTCACTTATTGAATATGATGTACGAGGATTAGGAACAACAGCTTTATATACTGAAGACATTGTTTTACCACCTTCACAGCTACCATTTGGTCTACTATGTGAATAATAATCAGCTAAAGCAATTTCCATAGCTCTAATCATCGCTACATTATTTAATTCTTCATCCATCTTTAATTTGCTAACACCAACAGCTGTTCTAAAGCTATTTGAACTATTAAATATTGCATTTATATTAGCTCTCGTATCAGCTTCATTTTTAAACTTTTTAGCATACGGTAATAAATCTTTAGATGTTGCTTTATAACCAGTTGCATTTAATTTCATTTTATTTATCTTTAAAGTATCAAGATCAACTTCAGTTCCTGAAGAGTATTTCTTAACAACGAAATCTCCATATGTAGTTAATTCAGAACCAAAGAATATTTCCGTAGTTAATAATTTATCATAATAATAATCATCTTTAATAAATTCACCAGATGTATCACCACTATTAAATGATTCGAAATTTTTAACAAATGACTCTTTTACAACTGAACCAGATTTACAAGTGCTTCCTCCGCTAGAGCTTCCTCCCTGGTTGCCTCCCTGGTCGCCTCCTTGGTTACCACCTTGGTTGCCTCCCTGGTTACCACCTTGGTTACCACCTTGATTACCACCTTGGTTACCACCTTGATTTCCGCCTTGGTTTCCGCCTTGGTTACCACCTTGATTACCACCTTGGTTACCGCCTTGGTTACCACCTTGGTTACCGCCTTGGTTACCACCTTGATTACCGCCTTGGTTACCACCTTGGTTACCACCTTGGTTGCCACCTTGATTGCCACCTTGATTGCCACCTTGATTTCCGCCCTGATTACCACCAGAACTTGGTTTACTCTTTTTAGGATTCTTAGTAACAGTTAAAGTAGCTTCTTCAACTGTACAATTCTTCGACATATCACAAACTTGAATAGATAATACATGTTTTCCAACTGTACTATAGTTAGTAGTATCAACTACTGATGTAGTATGATTTTCTGATTGACTATTATCGGAATAACTATCAATGAATGAATCTAATATTACAGGCTCACCTTCCATAACAGTCAAATCTTTTAATTTTATTACTGGACCCGTACCATCCATTATTACTAATTTAGTATTTAATTCATCGCCATTATTAATTATGACATCTAATTCTTTAGTTCCTTTAACTAATACTTGATCGCCATCTTTTCTTGTAAAACTATCAACGGATACTTCATTTTTACCATCGAAGTAATTAATAGTTACATTATCATCCAGTATGAAGTTTTCATCAAAGTAATCACTGATACTAGGAAGTGGGGTATTAGTTTCAATAATAATCATATCTTTAATATATCCATTATTGATAGCAACATATCTTGTTCCGTCAAGTCCATAGAATTCTTTAGCTATATCATTTTTAGCAAATCGACTTTTGGAAAAAACAATAATACCAACAATTGATAATACAAATAAGATTATTGAAAGAGTAGCTAAAGTAACGATTTTGAAAGTAGAGAACCAATCTCTTTTTTCTTTAACAACTTTAACTTTAACTGGCTTAGTTTTAGCGCTGGTAGCACCAACTGCTTTAACCTGAGCTTTAATTTTTTCTTTAACCTTTTTTACTTTTGCTTTTTTAGCTTTCCGTTTAAAAATCCATGCGAAAAAGCCCGTAACCGGTTTGAACAAAAACTTAATAAACTCTTTGATATAGTTAAAAACTTTTTTCATGCATACCTCTCTACTATCTCAATTATAACATAATTATTTTAGATTATATAAAAAGAACTAACTAATTAGTCCTTTTTATACACATCCTTTATATATTTTACTTCTTCTTTAGCACGTTTATCATAAGGAAGAACAATATCGATTAGTTCTTTTTTATCTGTAACAAACACAACAAAGTCATCACCTAGATAAATAGTATCAACATTATTTAGATTAATATTAATATCTTCACTACCATATTCAAGTTCATATAAATCAACAATAGTATTAATTCTTTTTGAGAATTCTTCACTAACATTATTACTTAATTTAATAACTTTATTTCTAATTCTCTTATAAGAACTTGTTGGTAAATAATACTTGAAACTAGCTTTATCTATAACTTTATTACTAGCTAGTAAAGTACTGATACTATCTTCAAAACTAGTATATAATTCATCATAATTCAATAAGTTTTCATTCTTACTAAATTCTTCAAAATCATGTGTAGTTTGATCAATTGGCATATTGATACAAGAACAAATAGTAGAATCAATTATTGTACCATTACGACTAGAATAAACATCATTATTAACAATTGTTACGAAGTTTATTTGTTCATCACTATCTTTAGTAAGATTAATGATTTCATTGGCAAATAGCTTTAGTAAACTATGATGTTCTATATTCTTTTCTCCTTCTAAAGAGTTTAAATATAGTGTATTTCCATTTCTAATACCAATTACTTTATCTACTAATTTATCATCTTCATAAATACCTATTTGAATACCATTTTGATCCAAGATAGAGTAGTGTAATAAATCATTACCAATTGCACCAATACGATATAAAGAATCTTTAATTGTTTTGAATGCGTCTTGATTATAACTATCTAATATTTCGATACGATAGTTTTCATTTTTATAACTAACATAAGGAATACTACTAGTAACTCTCTTGAAAGATGCTATATATAAATCCTTTAACATCTTTAAACGATTACTGAAACTATTGATTTCATAATAACCATCTTTTAAAACATCTTCAACAATGTCTCTATCTAAAGATCTAAGAATTGAATTGCTTTCATTATTAATAATATTTAAAACATGTCTTACATCTATTAATGAGAACTCAATTCTTCCACCTAATTCATTTACTCTTCTAGCAAGTATTGATAATCTTTGATTGATTTGATCCCATTTATTAATAACAACACCCAAATTATCAACTACATCATCGAAATAACCATCGACATATAATACAATATTTTCTTGGGTAATTAAGAAATCGTATAAACTATCTGTTATCTTAACTGGATTAGATAAATCATATCCATTGAAAACTTTTTCAACATCTTGTAAAGACAATACATGTTTCTTTAGTTCATAATATCTATTATTAATAGGGAAGGTGAAATTATAATTATCAACAGCTTTAAAATAATCATGTGAGTAATAATTCTTTATCTTGTTTTCATCTAGATTCTTATTAATAAACTTTTGTGTCTTAAGAATAATATCATCTAAGATACCTAAATATTTAACATATTCTGTTATCTCATTAATATTATATAAATCAATATTATCTTTATATTCAAAAGTTAATAATTCATGATTGATATCGATATCTCCATGTAAACCTCTAACCATTTTATTTAGACGTCTAAGTTCAGCTTGTTTATTCTTAGTTAACTTCATTTTTAACTCTGAATTATAACAAATATTTTCCATAATTGGTAAAATCTCATTTGGAACATATTTTAATTTACAACGACCAATCTTCTTATTTAAATAATCAATTGTTTTTAAGTCTTCCAAATGTTTTAAATAAATATCTGTATCTTCAGGTTTATTAATACCTAACTTATTTAAACAATTCTCTTTGTCAAACCTTTCATTCATAATTGGAATAAGAACATGATTTAATAAATTTGTAAAATCAACATCTGTCTTAGCTAGGTAACTCTTATAATCTTCTTCAATAGTATCTATATGACAACTATTTTTAAAGAAGGATTTATATTGTTCTTTATTTGAATCAGTTAAGGCTTTAACAAATAATCTAAACTTCAATTTATCTAAATAATTTCTACCAACTTCTTTTCTCTTGTTGTATAAAACACTATCTTTAGGTGCAAAATTATTTAAGATTATTCTTTCAAAATCCTGATTATATTCCAAAGCTTTATTACTTAAATAAACATTAGCAAAGTCTTTAGCATAATCATAGATTTCTTGTTTAGCTTTGAATTCATCAATCTTAACATTCTTTAAATATGAATAGAATTTATCAATGATTCTATTATATGAATCATAATCATTATCAAGCATTAAATAGATTAAATCATCTAAGAAAGTATTCTTTCTTGCTTGAATTGCTAAGTCATTAGCACTTTCTACATAACCAATCTTATTCAAATTACTAATAACTCTTTTACTAATATTTTGGAAAATAGAAGAGTTATTCTCTTTAAATAGTAATAATCTTTCATTAACTATTTCTTCTTGTAATAACTTAACTTGATCTAATGTAATATTTTTATTACCATCATTAACTAGTTGTAAAGCACTATCTAAACCTAAAGCTAGATAACAAGACATTACTGCTTTATAACTTAAAATAGTTGTTTTACTTTCTCTTTTAGATAATAGAGATTTCATACGTATATTTTCATATAAATAATTTACTTCATCAAAATTAATATGACTTAATACTTCATCATTTAAATTAAATAGAATCTTACTAATCTTGGTATCTTTAAATAAATTAAGATTAGGATTCTTTTCAAATGTCTTATCTATTATATTAATTAAATCAGTTGTATTTAATTTATTAAATAATTCTTTAGAATCAATAATCTCAACAATATCTATTTCAAACTTATTTATTAAACTAACTACTTCATAATTACTAATACAATTATTAATATAAGGTAGGGTAATATAATAGATAACATCTTCTTTAGTTAGCATATTTAACATTTCATAAATCATATTGTGTTCTGATTTATAAATAAGTACTGGACTATCTAAGAATCCTTTAAAGAATAATTTATCTTTTTCTACAACTTTAACATTTAAATTATTAATCTTATTAAGAATTATCTGACGTTGTAACATATTAAATGAAGACTTGAAACTTAGTTTATTTAGTAATAACTCTAAAGCATATGGTGACATATCTTTAACGAATTCATCATCTCTCAAAGAATTTAGAATATCATCTTCCGAATAGTGTTCATTAATTATTTCTACCATTATCGTATCTACAAAACGATTAAAGATATTATAATCATCTAAGATATCTGTTATTCGATCATAACTTAAATCAAAGAATGGATTAATAGTAATACTATGTTTAGAACATCTTTTTAGATTATCTTTAGTAAATAACTCATCAGCTTTACTCTTATTAAAAATATATAGTTTTTGTAATACAGTACTAAAGGCATCTTCATCTAAGAAATCATCATCACTGATATTACTAATCTCAGCTATACTAAATAAATCAGCATATTTAATATCAAACTTACCAATATAATTATGATTACTTAAAACAAAATTATAAATATTTTCATTATCAGCATTATCAAATATTAAACTATTTCTAGCTAATAATTTATATATCTTTTTATTATTGCTAACTAATACTTTAAACTCATTAAAATTATCGCATTTCTTAAGTAATAATTTTGTATATGATTCTTTTGTAAAAATACGACATAAATCATAATCAATAAGATTTATATTAGCAAGCATATTATAAGAATAATTTAGTTCAATTGAATCATTATCAATTTTATTTCTTAACTTATCATTATTAATAATTTCTTCTAATACTTTATTCGCTTTAAAACCACCACATTCTTTTAAAGAGTGGTTTATTAACATATAATCATTTTCATCAAGTTTTTTCTTATTATTTAAATAATCAACTTTTTCATTACAACTTAAGGAATCCCACAACTCTAAATATAGGGAATCATTATTGATAATATCATCATAAAGATTATAATTATTTAATAAGTCTAACTTAACTTTAATATCACTATTAATAAGGAACTTAATAACAAATTTATTGTATGCAAAATAATTATCGTTATTTCTACCGATAATAATACTTCTTAATTCATCAATAAATAATTTGCTATTGTTTAAATGCTTACTAATTTCCTCTAAGTGTTGTTCGTCTTCTAAAGATAGAGTAGAGCATTCATATAAAGTCTTATGAACAATTTCTTCTAGTATCAATCTATAATCTGTATAATTCATAGGAACCCCTCCATATTATCTATTTTATTATACCATATAATAAAAAAAGACTTAAGTAATTTAAGTCTCTTTTTTATTCATTTAATAATACAGCATGAACAACAAATCTTTGATTATTATCAAGACAAGTTGATAAAGTAAGAATCTTATCTTCAACCTTAACTTCAGTCTTTAATGCTACTTCACTACGATCTTTTAACATCTTCAAGAATTTTTCTTTTTCTTCTTGTTCATCATTCATAAACAAGCTTACTAAGTAATCACTTGTAACATCAATAGTGTAGAAAGAAAATATTTTCCATTTATATTCCTTATATAGAGTATTGAATGATATTACTAAATTTGCTTCCTTACTATAGAATTTAGGATCAGCAACTTTTTCTAGTGTTCCAAACATAACTCCACTCATATATCTATTATGAGCATATATAATAGTATTATCATCTAATTCATCAATATTATTACGATAATCCATAAATACCCAACCATTATGGTCTTTTTCTTTATAGAAGTTTCTATTTAAATAATACAAATCATCAGTAGTTTTAACAACTGGATAGTCAATCTTTGTACCTTTAATCTTTAGCCAGCCTACAGTATCAGGATTAACTGTTAGTAGTTTATTATAAGAATTAATAATCTTTTTACCATTAGCATCAATAACTTCTTCCGTATCTCCTTCTTCAGGAGCTAATAAAGCACGAATACTATCTTGAATCTTGGCATCAGCTCTACTAGAACGGAAATCACTATAGACAACAAATCCTAAAGCAACAAAGACAATAGCAAAGATTAAAACGGCACATATCTTTAAAGTGGTAAAAGTAATCTGTGATGCATAGTTCTTATTAATATAATCTTCTGAATATGCTAATTGAATTTTAATCTTATAATTACTATATTCTTCTTTTAATTTTTTATTATATGCTTTTAATTCAGCTATTTCATCAAGATCATCTAAATCTTCATGAAGTTGTATAACAATATTCTTTTCACGTAAGTTTATTAAGGTGTTTACAATGAGTTTAATATTCTTAATTGATACCTTATCAAAATGGATAGTCTTTAAATATTTATTAATACTTAAGAAAGATTTAAAGTCTTCCAAATCATCATCTGTAATAACCGCACCAAAGTTAATACTAGTTTTATAATACATCTTTGAATATGAGACTAAATCATTTTCAGCCATAAACTTACTTGTAAATAAAACTTCATTTCTTGAATCAACTTTAATATCATTTTTATCTAAATACTCAATCATAAATTGAGCTATTGAATAACACTCTAATTGTTTAATGTTCTTACAGTTTACAATTTCTTCACATAGGGCATAAGTTAGATTATCATCATCTTCAATCCTTAATGATTCTATGCTATTTATCTTATGCATAATAGGTAAAACGATACTAGCAAGTTCATTATTAGAAATCGATATACTTTTGATTTCTTGTTCCTTTACTAAATCAGCAAGAAATAGGGAAACGATTTTATTGTTTTCCATAATATATTCATCACTAAATACTAATTCATTATTAGAAATAACATTTGTATTTAGTAAATTTGGTTCGTCCATTTTCTTTATCTTATATTTAAAAGAAAGAGAGTTGTTCTTAATGATTATCGCTATTTTTTTCATTATGTCACCTCTCTATTTTATTCTTACTATACAAATATAATATCACATATTGTAAATTTTTCAAAAAAAAATAACACAACTATCAAATTCATGTTATAATGTAGTTAGAATAAAATAGTATAGGAGAGTTGTTATGAAAAAAACACAAAATTTATTATTGTTAGCGGTATTATTCATCAGTGCATTTCTTGTTGTAGGAAGAGTAAATGCACAAGGGGCTGCATGGGGAATTAAAGACACAGCATTAGCATGTGATCCTGAAGCACTAGAACCAGGTGATACAACAAAATGTTATTACGCTGGTAAAACAGCATATGGAAATGGTTATTCTGTTAAGAATGCTGGTTTCTGGACACAAATGTATACTACAGATAATTTAAAGATTGTAGAACAAAATACAATTACTGTAAATTCAAATGTTACAGGTGGTAAAGCATTCTTCGTTTCATCTGCTTCATCTTCAGAAAACATTAATGCTCCAGCTGATGCACCAAATGAATTAAAAAATAATTTCAAATGTCCTACAATTAATGATAGAACTACAGCTAGCCAAGGTTGTGGTATCTGGTATAGTACTGGAGATCCTGCATATGATCCTGATAGTTTAAAAGCTGCTGGATTTGCTGGTGTTCCATCTGCAAGTGCATTCGCAGTTAGTTCATTAAATAACTATGTTGTACTTGGAGCTATCCAATTAAAATTAGACGAAAATAACGATATTGAAAAATGTGGTAACTTATGTATAGCATCTTATGGTATCGCTACAAATGCTGACTGGGCATTCGCTGATTGTATTAACGAATCAATGAGTACTAGTATGGGAAGTGAAAGTAAATCATGCGGTAACGCAGAAAATACAACTACAAGATCTACTCGTACTCATGGAAGTGATCCAATCTTTGATTGCTATGAAATTAAATTAAGAGCTGGAGAAAATCCTGCTAACTATCCTGAAACAGGAGCATTCGTTTCATATGCTATCTTAGCTGCAGCTGCATTAATCGCTTTAAGTGCTGTAACAATCGCTAAAAAACATAATAGATTACAAAAGATATAATAAAAAGACCATGATGGTCTTTTTTTATGGAAAAAGAACATTAAATATGTTAAAATAGATACGTGAAAGGATATGGTGATTATGACAACAGTAAAAAAGAATGAACGTTTCGTTCCTGTAAAAAATTATGTAATCGTCTTTTTTGTTGCTATCGCCGTAATAGCATTATGTTGGTATGCAATATGTTGGCATAAAGTTATTCAAGAAGACAAAATGTCTACATCATATCTAATTAAATCAAAAGTAATATCCAATGAAATACAAAATTTAGATGAATTAACAGATGTTTTCTCTGAAGCTCCTTCAACTTATTACTTATATATAAGTTATACAGGTAATGAAGAAATATACAAAATGGAAAAAGAATTAACAGCTTTAATAAATGAATATAATATTGGTGAACAATTCTATTTCCTAAATGTAACATCAATAAAAAAAGATAGTGATTACATTGATAAAATTAACAAGGCTTTAGAATTAACAAATCGTAAAGTAAAGAGTGTTCCAACAATTATTTACTACGATGACGGAAAAATAGTTGACATGATTACCATGGAAGGTAATAATATTATGAATATTGGTGATTTTCAAAAATTATTAGATGTCAACAAAATCGAAAAAGAAAGAGACCAATAGGTCTTTTTTTATTAGGAGGTCAGTATGATTAATATTGTTTTATTTGAACCAGAAATACCTGGTAATACAGGTAATATTATGAGAACTTGTGTAGCAACTAATTCTATTTTACATTTAATTAAACCATTAGGTTTTTCATTAGATGAAAAATATATTAGAAGAAGTGGAGTCAATTACATTGATAAATGTGAATACCATGTCTATGAAAATTGGGATGACTTCTACAATAAAAACAAAGATAATGGTGAATTCTATTTCCTAACAAGATATGGCCATCAACCACATACGTCCTTTGATTATAGTGATTCCAAAAAGAATTTATTCTTTGTCTTTGGTAAAGAATCAACAGGTATTCCTAGATGGATCTTAAAACCACATTTAGACAGATGTATGCGTATGCCAATGACTGCTAATGTAAGAGCACTTAATTTATCTAATACAGTTGCTATTATGGTATATGAAGCCTTAAGACAACAAGATTATAATGATTTATTAAGAGATGAACCAACAGTTAACGAACATAAAGGACCTAGTTTTATAGAAGATTATGAAGAATAATCTTTTTTTATGTTATAATTAAGTGTAGGTGTAGGTGATTGGGATGACGGCGATAGAGTTCCCTAAAGAACAAGAAAACTTATTTAACAACTTACTCCGTGAAATAAGAGGTCATTATAGACAATACAATATGACCGAACCACGAAGAAAGGGCAAAGTTATTTATCTTGAAGAATTAAAATATGTTAAAGAACTAAATTTCAATTTTACTTCTAAATGTGATATTAAAGTAAACAATAAAAATATCATTACATATTTAAACAATGTTAAGAAAATAACTATTAAAGCTAATTATAAGTTGACTAACGAATTAGATTATCTTCCTAACAAGAGTTCAATTTTAGAAATAGAAATTGATAACTCTGGAGCAACGATAATTGATTTAAGCAACTTCGATAGCTTAAAAAAAGCCACCATCACCAACAATAATGAATTAGAAAGAATAAAGGGACTTGACAAACTAAGCAAATTAAAAGATTTAAGAATCGCCAATAACATTCTATTAGTAGACGATAAAACTACTAAAGCAATTGCTAGTTTAATGACTAATAGTATTAATATGGAATTAGATTTACTATATTATCCTAAAATAGTAAATACTATAAGAAAAGAATATAGTAAATACCGTCAAACCTTTAGAGAAATAAAATGGGTAGAAACTTTATTAATAAATAAAAAGAATAGTATTATTCATAATACCAAAACAACCGCAACATTCTATTCAAAAATAGAAGATATATTAGATAGGATCCTACCAGATGAAGAATTAGATGATTATCAAGCAACTTATCTAATATATTGGTGGTTAATAATAAATGTTCAAATAAAAGCTACAGAATCAGAAACAGCATTTGACGCTTTAACTAAAAAAGTAGCTAATACTGAAGGATATAATCGTTTACTACAATTAATGTTATATACATATTCATTAAATACATATAATGTTCCGGCATATCTTTCAAAAGAAGCAAACATTCATGCTAACTCAGTTAGTATTAATGATTTAAATAATAAAAAAGCTAATACAACATTAGTTAAAGTAATAATAGAAGACAACCATTATTATTTAAATCCATCAAAAGAATTAATCGACAAGAAGACAAAAGAAATAAATCAAACTTGTTTTATGAGAACCTTTGAAGAACTAGATACCAATTGGTTCCCATTATTAATAAATAACAATACTAAATCTCGTCCTTTAAATAAAACAACTAGAAGTAAATTAGTAGAACTTAAACTAGCTAATAATAAAGGAGCAAACGAAACAATAATTGCTCAAAAAGTCCTAAAAAGATTTGAGTTACACTTAATTAATAAAAAGGGATTAGATGTTGAATATCGCATAAAAAAAGAACAAATAGAAGACTTATTATTTTTAGGTATCATCAATAATCCTGTTCAATCAATAATGAATAATATTATAAATAAGGAATACAAAGAATTAAAAAATAATATGAGGTGATAATATGAATTGTAAATACTGTGGAGCGGCCTTGCCAACACATGGAGGTGTCTGCCCAGAATGTGGTAGAATGATTCCTATTCCTCAACAAGTAGAAATGAAAAAAATGCTAGATCCTCGTTGGAATGAATATCGAAATATGAATACAGCAGAGTATAAAAAGCATTCCAACAATGATACAGCAGCAAAAGATGAAAGAATTGGCAAAATCGTCGTAATTGGAATTGGTATAATTATATTACTGATAATTATAGCTATTGTTAAAAGCCATTCTTAACTGAAATCTCTTGCAAATTCCAAGAATTGTGTTATAATCTAGGTATCAGATTTAAGTGGGCGTAATATCCCACTTTTATTATTATTTTAAAAGAGGTGAATCATGAATAAAATTTTAGAAGAAATTAAAAATGCAATTATTGAACCAATGAAGAAAATGGATATCATTGTTGATTCAGTAACCTATGAAACAGAAGGGAATTATACATTCCTAAAAATTGAACTAGATAGAGTTAATGGTTTAGATTTAGATACTATCGTTGAAGCAACAGATGTTATCAATCCAATCATTGACAAATTAGATTTAATTGATGATTCATACATCTTAGATATATCAAGTAAAGAAAAAGGAAGTGTTTAAAATGCCAAGAAGAAAAAAAGATATGGTAGAAGAAACTGGACATATGGATCCTGTTGCTTTTATCAAAGCTGTTAAAGATATTACAGCTGAAAAGGGAATTTCTGAAGATGTAGTATTTGATGCTATGGAATTAGCGCTAGCTACAGCTTACAAGAAAAACTTTGGTTCTAAAACAAATGTAAAAGTAAACATCGACCGCAATACAGGGGAAATCAAAGTTATGTCATACTATGTAGTAGTAGACGAAATCGATGAAGGAGACACAATTATTGATGAAGAAGGTAACGAAGTAGACGTACCACCAGAAATCAATTTAGATGCTCAAATCTTATTAGAAGATGCTAAAGAAATAGTACCAGATATTAAAGTAGGAGAAACAATTGAAAAAGAAGTTACTCCAAAAGATTTCGGTCGTGTAGCAGCAGGTACTGCTAAACAAGTAATCATGCAAAAAATTAGAGAAGCTGAAAAAGATTCAATAATTGGTGAATTTGCTGACAAACAAGACGAATTATTAGTTGGAACATTAGCAATGGAAGATGTTCGTAACTATTATGTAGAATTAGGTCGTACAAGAGGTATCTTACCTAAATCAGAAATGATTCCAGGTGAAACAGTTACTATGGGATCTACTATTAAAGTATATGTTACTAAAGTAGAATCAAATACTAAAGGACCTTTAATTCTATTATCAAGAAAACATTATGGTTTTGTAAAAAGACTATTTGAATCTGAAATCCCAGAATTGGCTTCAGGTGACATAGTATTACATGCTGTAGCAAGAGAAGCTGGTATAAGAAGTAAAGTAGCAGTTGAATCATTAAATGAAAGAATCGATGCTATTGGTGCTTGTATTGGTGAAAGAGGTTCTCGTATTGGATCAATCTTAAAAGAACTTAATGGTGAAAAAGTAGATATCGTTTTATATAACGAAGATCCTGCTGAATTCATTAAAAATGCTTTAAGTCCTGCAAAAGATGCAATCGTAAATATTACTGATCCAGTTAAAAAAGAAGCCTTAGCTATTGTAAATGATGAAAACCTATCACTTGCAATTGGTAAAAAAGGAACAAACATTAAACTAGCTTCTAGATTAACTAAATACAAGATTGAAATTAAAACTCTTGCTCAAGTAAATGAAGAAGGTAATAACTAGAAAGAAGGTATTTACATGAAAAAAATGCCTGAAAGAACATGTATAGTAACAAAGGAAAAAACACTAAAAAAAGATCTTTTAAGAGTCGTTAGAGATAAAGATGGTAATGTATCAGTTGATACTACTGGAAAAGCTAACGGAAGAGGAGCTTATCTTAAAAGAGATGCTGACGTAATAGCTAAAGCCAAAGAAACAAAAATCTTAGATCAAGCTTTAGAAGTTAACATCCCTGACAGTGTTTATGAAGAAATGCTTAACATAATAAAATAGAAAGAAAAAGAGGTGAGTTTATATATGATGAGTGTTAAAGAATATGCAACAGATACTGGTAACTCAGTTGCAGAAATACTAAAAAAATGTAGTGAACTAGGAATTGCTGCTACAGGTCCTGATTATGAATTATCAGAAGACGATATCATTATGTTAGATAACATTATTAACTTAATTAGTACTAACGAAGAAACTGATTATGAAGAAGAAGATGTTATCGATGAAGCAGTAGAAGATCTAGTTGAAGCAAATAACTTAGATAGAAACTTTGCCGATACCAATAAAAAACAAAAACTAAAAAAGAAAAGTCAATTACAATCATCAAAAGATGAATACATGTCTAAAAGAAAAGAAATGTATAAACACAAAGAAAAATTGATGGGTAATGCTGAAGAAAAAGACGTTGTTCTATATAAAGAAGGAATGACAGTTCAAGAATTAGCAGCTGCTCTAGAAATAAATGGAACAGACTTAGTTAAAAAACTAATCGCTCTAGGAGCAATGTTAAGTTTAAATAATCCAATTGATTATGAAACAGCTCAACTAATTGTAATGGACTATGATAAAACTTTAAAGAAAGAAGAAACACAAGATATTTCTAACTTTGAAGAATATGAAGCAAACGATAGAGAAGAAGATTTAGTAAATCGTCCTCCAGTAATAACTATCATGGGTCACGTTGACCATGGTAAAACAACTTTACTAGATACTTTAAGAAAGAGTGCTATAGTTGATACAGAATACGGTGGAATTACTCAAGCTATTGGTGCTTACCAAATAGAACACAATGGTTCAAAACTAACATTTATCGATACTCCTGGCCATGCAGCATTTACAGAAATGCGTGCACGTGGAGCATCAATAACAGATATTGTTATTATTATCGTAGCTGCTGATGATGGTGTAATGCCTCAAACAGAAGAAGCTATCGACCATGCTCTAGCAGCGAATGTACCAATCGTTGTAGCTGTTAACAAAATCGACAAACCAGATGCTAATCCAGATAAGATTAGAACTGAAATGGCTGAACACAATATCACTCCAGAAGAATGGGGTGGCAATGTACCATTTGTTAACATTTCTGCTAAAGCAGGAACTGGTATCGATTTATTACTAGAAACATTAGTAACAATTGCTGAAATGCAAGAACTAAAAGCTAATCCATCAAGATATGCAATGGGTACTGTCATTGAATCTAAGATGGATAAAAACGTTGGTGGTGTAGCAGCATTACTTATCCAAAACGGAACATTACGTTTAGGAGATCCAATTGTTGTTGGTACAACATATGGAAAAGTAAGAACAATGAAAAACGATCAAGGTGTTTCAATTGTTGAAGCTGGACCATCTACTCCAGTAGAAGTAACAGGATTATCTGATAATCCATCTGCTGGTGATAAATTCATGGCATTTGAAACAGAAGCACAAGCTAAAGAAGTGGCCGATAAACGTTCTATCTTAGCTCGTGAAAATAAATTCCAAAGACAATCATTAACATTAGACAATCTATTCGCATCAATTGATTCTGATACAAAAGAAATCAATGTAGTTTTAAAAACAGATGTAAGAGGATCAGAAGAAGCAGTTCGTAATGCTTTACAAAAAATCGATGTTGATGGTGTTAAAGTTAAAGTAATTAGAAGTGGTATTGGTACAATTACTGAAAGTGATGTCGTACTAGCACAAGCTTCTAACGCTATTATCTTAGGATTCTGTGTTTCTCCATCAAACTCAACTAAAGATATGGCAAAAGAATATGGAGTAGACATTAGATTATATACAATTATCTACAAACTAGTAGAAGAAATGGAAGCAGCCATGAAAGGTATGTTAGCACCTATCTACGAAGAAAAGATAATTGGTAATGTTGAAATAAGACAAATATTCAAATTCTCTAAAGTAGGAAACATCGCTGGTTCTTATGTAACAGATGGTGTTGTTAAAAAAGATGCTAAATGTCGTCTTATTAGAGATGGTATTGTTGTAACTGATACTAAGATCGCAACATTACAAAGAGAAAAAGATCAAGCTAAAGAAGTTAAAAAAGGATTCGAATGTGGAATCACATTAGAAAACTATTCAGATATTAAAATTGGTGATACTTTAGAAATCTACGAAGAGGTAGAGGTTAAAAGATAATGAATCAAATCAAACTAAAAAGAATTGGTTCAGAAATAGCTCAAGAGCTAAGTAAAATCTGTGCTACTGAAGCACATGATGAATTATTAAAAAGTATTACCATAACTGGTGCAGAAGTAACTAACGATTTAGGTCTTTGTAAAGTATTCTTTACATCACCATTAGAAATCGATCATAAACAATTAGAAAAAGACTTAAATGACGATACTGCTGGTTACCTTAGAACTTTAATAGCTAATCGTATTGATATTAGACATACTCCTAAAATAAGATTTGTCTTTGATAACTCAATCGATTATGGAACAAAAATTGAAAAACTTATTGAAGAAATACATGAAAAAGACGGTGAATAATCGTCTTTTTTTATGTTATAATATATATAGGATAGGGGATGTATGATGAGAAAAAGCGTCAGCGAATTTTCCAAAAGAGATATCAGAGAATTACTCCTTTACTACCGAGAAGGTTTCTCTCTAAAAGACATAGCTGAACTAACTAATCTTACATACTACGAAGTCTTGTATTTATTAAAAAAATTTTTAACTGAACTAGATATACCAGAAAACTACATGTATGAAGAAATACCAGATAAAAAAATTCTAATCGTATCTGATACTCATATTGGCAGTTACAAAGAAAATCTAGATTACCTAAGAGAAGCTTATCATATAGCAGCATCTAGAGGAATCAAGACTGCCATTCATGGAGGAGATCTAATTCAAAGTACTTTTTCAAATGTAAACAAGAAATATGCCAACGAAAATCGTCAAATAGAACACTTACTAACAGAATATCCACAAGGTTTAGATAATTATATCTTATTAGGTAATCACGATTATAATACTGTAAAAAAAGATGATCATTACCTAGGAATGTTAGATAGTAGAGATGACTTTCATATTATGGGTATCAAAAGAGCATACCTAAGTTGGCAAGGACACCCTATATCTCTATATCACACCTGTGATAAATATAAAATGCCAGTTGAATCATTAGATGCTATCTTGTATTTTAAAGGTCACTCTCATTACTGTGGAGCTACCCAAGGAGGTTGTATCCATATACCTACCTTATCTGATGATTTATTTGAACATAATACGGGAATCCCTGGTTTCTTAATTGGTGAACTAGATGATGATTTCTTAAGAATAGATTCATACTTTTACTATAAAGATTCCCTTCGTGAAAAGCCAAAAATTTTGACAAAGAGACTAAAATAATATAGTATAACCCTCATAAGAAATGGGGGTTTTAAAATGGAACCAAGTCATATGTTACAATCTAGATTTAATAAACTAAAAGAAAGATACTCATCTAGATACAATCCAGAAGTTTGGCAATACATCGAAGAACACTTCTATGATGATCTTCATAACTACGAAATACCAGATGTTCTAAGACAAGTATATGCGGAATTAGACATAACTAAATCCGGAGCATCATACTATCGTAAACATTTCAAATTATTAAAAAAATTATTTCCAATAGATGGTAGCATTGTTGAAGTAGGAGCAGGAAGAATCCCTTCATTTGCTAATCTATTAGCTCAAGAACAATTAAGAATTGGTAAGGGAACAGTAACTATCTATGAACCATTATTAGTTCAACTAAATCCTAAATATCCAAACATGACCCTAAACAAAACAGAATTTGATGAAAATACTGATATAACAAATGCTGACTTAGTAGTAGGTATCATGCCTTGCGAAGCTACTGAATCAATCTTAGCTAATGCTATCAAACATCAAAAACCATTTTATGTAGCAATGTGCGGTTGTGTTCATTCGCCATTGTCTAGTATGTCTATGCTAGGTTATGGTACATCACCAGAACTTTATCAAGAACAAGTAATTGAACAAGCCAAAGATTTAATAAAAGAATACGCTTCATACCATCTAGAAATAACTAGGTTAACTAATAACCCAATAAATTATCCAATATTGTACAGTAGTGATGAAAACACTTTACATAGATAATAAAATAATATATTATAAACCCCATTGGGAAATGGGGGTTTTATATGGAAAAAATTATGCCACCGACATTACAAAAAAAGTTTAATGCCTTTGCAAAAAAGTATAAAGATAACTATACTCCAGAAGAATGGCAATATATAGAAAAATATTTTCTATCAAACCTTAATTCTAGATGTGCACCAAGTCAAATGATGCAAATATATGGCAAAATGGATATTCATCCATCAGCAGCAGACTTTTATCATAAACAATTAGAACTAATAAAAGAACTATTTCCAATTGATGGTAACATTGTTGAAGTAGGAGCAGGTAACTTTCCTATCTTTGCTGAAGAATTAGCAAAAGAACAATTGCGTATAGGTAAAGGAACCATAACTATTTACGAACCATTATTATTTGATATGACTCCTAAATATCCTAACATGACCTTACATAAAGAAGAATTTACAGAAGAAACAGATTTAACTGGAGCAGACTTAATAATCGGTATTCATCCTTGTAAAGCTACTTGGCCATTACTAATAAATGCTATAAAAAGTCGTAAAGATTTCTTTGTAGCAATGTGTGGTTGTGACCATACACCAGGAGCTGAATACATGGATTACCTAGATCAATCACCAGCTTTATTCCAAGAAGTAACAATTGGTGAAACTAGAAGATTGTTAAAAAAATATCCTAATGGTGAATTACAAATAACTAGATTAAAAGACTACCCAATGCCTTATCCAGTATTGTATAATAAAAAATAGGTGATACTATGAATGGTGTTTTATTAGTAAATAAACCACAAGATTTTACTTCTCGTGATGTTGTTAATAAACTAACTAAAGTATTCAATACCAAAAAAATTGGTCATACAGGGACTTTAGATCCTATTGCTACAGGAGTCTTAGTAGTATGTATCGGTAAATCAACTAAACTATGTGATTTATTAACCTCTAAATATAAAGAATATATAGCAACTATTAAACTAGGTACTAAAACAGATACTTTAGATATCACAGGTAATATCTTAGAAGAACAAGAAATTAAAACTTATAAAAAAGAAGAAATAATTAAAGTATTAAATTCCTTCTTAGGTAAATCTATTCAAGAAACACCAATCTACTCAGCTGTTAAAGTAAATGGTAAAAAACTATATGAATACGCAAGAGAAGGAAAGAGTGTAGAACTACCTAAAAGAGAAATAGATATTAAATCAATCGAATTACTAGAATATAAAGATAAAGAAATAACATTTAAAACTACTGTATCTAAAGGTACTTATATAAGAGCACTAATTAATGATATTTGTACCAAACTAAACACAGTAGGTACCATGTCTAAACTAATTAGAACCAAACAAGGAGAATTTAAACTAGAAGATTGTTATACACTAGAAGACATCGAATCTGGTAATTATAAACTACTATCTAATGAAGAAATATTAACAAATTTAGAAACAATCGATATCGATGATGAATTATTAATACCTGTTAATAACGGAGCAGTTATTAACAAGATATTTAATAATGATATAGCATGTCTAAGACATGATAAAAAAATAATTGCTATCTATAAAACATACGAAAAAGATAGTAGTAAAGCTAAACCGTATATAATGTTTGGAAAATAGCAAAAAAAACTTGCTATTTTCTTTTATTTTGGTTATACTATCTAGGTAAGTTTATTCTTGGATTAGAAATCTCCGAATCTTTTCTAGGATTAAACCGTTTATATATTAAAGGAGGAAAAAATATGGCAGTTTCAAAAGAAAAGAAAGCTGAATTGATTAAAAAGTTTGGTAAAAACGAACAAGACTCAGGATCTACTGAAGTTCAAATCGCTATCCTTACTGAAGAAATCAATAATCTAACTGAACATTTAAAGACTCATAT
>JAEEGL016444160.1_pt1 | contig 29697 bp, 39 predicted proteins | sample 9134231 | NCBI WGS metagenome assembly JAEEGL01 (sample SAMN16246548, study PRJNA631951) | gut metagenome | biome: gut microbiome; feature: rumen; material: fiber-attached | host: Bos | place: Iran: Karaj | collected 2018-10
ATCTTCGTATTCAGAACGGTTAAGTTCACTTAATTGTTTTCCAATTAATTTGTAATTGATTAAATGATTGTTTTCAGTTTCTGATAATCTTCTAGCGAGGAAAACAAGTTTTTGAGGTTCGCCAGTTTCTGGGTCGGTACCATAATTTACATAGAGTTTTACTGGTTTGTTTAATCTTCCAAAGAGCATTTCTCTGGTTGCAGTTAATTCTTTGAACTCTTCGATTTTTTTATCTTCATATTCGATCTTGTTTTTACGAGCTCCTTCAGGCATCTGTTCAGCTCTCATAGCCGCAATTACTTCTTCAGGACTTGCTCCTTGTCCACCGATCATATCGGTTCCTTCAAGACCTTCTTGCTTTGCGAGTTCTTGGATTTCCTTTTGGATTTTTTCTTGTGGAGTATCATCTTCGATAATCTCTAATCCTTCAGGAAGGTCTGCGTTAGTCATTTTTACAGTTTCTCTAGGTTGTTGTTCGTCCCAGTTGTCATTTGAAATTATATATTCGTTTTGGTCTGCCATTTTTATACCTCTATTAGTTATAATATATTATGTTTATGAAAAGGAGATATATTTAAATATTAGTTAATAAAAAAATAAACAATATGACAAAAGGAATATACTGCTATATTGATTTAGAAAACAATAGTATAGTTTATATAGGAAAGGATTCAAACATCCATAATCATATAAGAGATAAAGACCATCATACACCGTCAAAATATAACGATCAACCTTTCAATCGTATTTTACAAAATAATCCAACTCGTTATCAATATCAAGTATTATGGACAATTGATAATTGTACAAATAATCATCTCAACCAAATGGAAATATATTATATTAAAAAATATGATCCAAAACTTAATTTTACAAAAGGTGGAGGTGGATGTAATGGTTATCAACATTCAAAAGAAATAAAAAAGAAAATAAGTGAGAGACAAATAGGTAAGAAACTTTCTAAAAAAACAAAAATAAAAATCAGTAAAAAACATAATACAACTGGTTTCTATCGTGTTGTAAAACACCCATGTACAGAATGTAAACAAGGCTTTATATGGCGTTATCATTATAGAATAAATAATAAAAGAAAAAGTATTAAAAATATCAATTTACTTAAATTAAAAGAAAAAGTTAAAAATCAAGGTCTTGATTGGTATATTATTAACGAAGATAATGCTAAAAAAAGTTTAAAAGAAAATAAAAAAAATATAAAAAAATGGTACAAACCTTAAAGGTTTGTACAAGTAGTGTTTACGAAAGATGCAATTTCGGTGATGTTAAAGGTAATGTCTAATGCTTTACCGGAAACATCTTCTTCTACTGGGTCACCTTTACCAAGAGTACCTAAACTGTTCTTTTCTAATAAGCAACCAGTTAAAGCACATACTTGTTGTCCGGTGGTGTTGTTACCTGGGTCCATGGTGTTGTTGAATAATACCATGTTAAATTGACATCTTTTGAGGTAAATGTTCATTAAGGTAACGTTTGAGAAGATTCTTTTAATTTTGAAATCGATTTTTTCGTTACCTGGGATTAAAGCAGCTGCTTTAGGACTTCCAGAGTTGTAGTACTCTTTGAGGTCTCTGCTTAAGTCGATGGATACTTCTTCTACTGGGATTCTGGTAGAGTTTCCAAGTACGATGTATCCATTGGTCCAAATTTGAGTTGAGTTTTCGTCTGCCATTCTTTAGCCTCCTTATATTACGATTACTCCTAAGTCAATGTCTCTGAGTGCTCCAACAGGTACGATTTTACATTTTACAACGATTTTGGATTCTCTTATGAGTGATCCTTTTTCATCGAATCTAACCATAGCGGCAGAGGATACTTCAACATTGTAAGGTGTAAGGTTGTATTCATCAATAGCGATTAATGATTTGTCGGTATCGGTGATGTTTTGTAATTCACCTTGTAAAGCAGTTTTAAGGGTTGCTTTTAAGTCTTCGGTTAAGTTTTGACCTTGGTATGGTCTGCAACGTGCGATAAGTCTTTTACTTACGTGTGCTACGATGGACATGATTGATTCGTGAGATAATACGTCGGAACGGGAAGTGGTTACTCCTTCTACGAAGGTTACGTCTCCGTATTCTTTCTTGAAGATACAGACTCCAGATTCGTTTAATTCGATCATGATTTCTTTGAGTCTGCCCATGTTGGTGTTGTATTCGAATGGGATTACGTCTTCTACTCCGATTAATACTTTTTTCTCTTCTCCACCGAAGATTGCGTATTTGTAGTTTAAGCGACTTCTGATACCAGTATAAAGTTGTACTGCTTTGTGTGGTGGTAAGTATTGGAGTTCTTCTCCTTGAGATGGTCTGAATGCTACACCTTGTCCTACGTAGATAATATATTCGTTGTTATATGCTTCTGCTTCAAGGGACATTGCGCTGATTGCACCGTCACCGTATGGGGATCCTTGTTCTTCGATTTCTGCTTCAAATGCTTCTTGTGAGAAATCTTCTGGGATGTATGCGGTGATACCGAATCTTAATCTTCCTACTTCGGATTCATTCATGTCTTGTACGTGTTCTAACATGACGAGGTGTGCTACTGGGGAAGCGGATAATACGGATACTCCTAATACGTCTTCTCCTTCGAGTACACGGAATGCTTTTGCGAATACGTCTTGTTGGTATGCGGAAGCTACTGCTCTTTGGGTAGGGTCGGTAAGTTCACTTGGTACGAAGGTACCATCATCATTGGTGAGTTCTTCGTAGTTGTCTGGGTCGGTTAATTGTGCACCTTTTTCGAAGACTTCTGTAGTAGCAGCAACGTTTTTGGTGTATACCTGAGTAGTTGCTTCTTCAGTTGCTTCAGATACTGGGCTTGCACTAGTTTTTATAGTTTGTGAACCATCTGCGTTATAATAGGTGGTTTCACCATCATCTGAAATATCAGATTGAGCAATAAAACCAGCGGAAGTATAAGTTATGAAACTTTCATCTTCTGCGGAAGATTTTGGTTCTGCATCAGTTTTGTAAGTTTCTGAACCATCTGCGTTATAAAAAGTAGTTTCTCCAGCTGCTGAGATAGCAGATGTTGCAATAAATCCTTTACTAGTGTAGATAGTATCTCCTACATTACCATTTTCAACGGTTTTAATTTTACCGTTAGATCCACCTTGTAATTTACCAAGATCAGTTGCATTTTCAGTATTAGTGGAATCAGTAATATCTGGTACTACATCACCAGTTTGAGCAACAATTGCGTATTTTTCTTCATCTTTTTCTTTGGAAATTAATGCTGGGTCATTTTCAATTTCTAAGTATTCTCCAGCAATATTATTAATCCTTTGGAATACAGTTTTAAGGTTTTTAATACCTTTGTAAGTTTTATTTCCGAGCTCTGGGATTTTTAAGACAAGGCGGTAACCAGTATAATCAGGGTCTTTACTAATAGCAACAATAGTAGTACCAGTACCAGTACCTTTACTGTTCCTCTTAATGATAATATCATCGAGGCCATCTACTTTGTAAGTGATACTAGCCGCTTTCATGTCTTTATATGCAACTCTTAATAATAATAATCCTTGTGGATTTTGGTTAAAGTGAGCTGCAAAGTCAACTCCAAATATTTCTAATGCTTCTGCATTGGATTGAACAAAAGTAGGTTTTAAAACTGGTCCTTTTGGTGCTTCAATAACATAAGCAAAGAGATATTCAGGGTCTCTTTCGGTTTCGAGAGCTCCGTTGGAAACTCTTAAACGAAATGTTGGAATGTTAACAACCATTTTTTTTTCTCCTTAAGTTTTTTATAAATTTTTAGCCTCATCTATAGATAATTTCTTATGTATAGGAATATTTTTGGCTATATATTTTAATTTTAATTCAGTATATCTGTAACCTAAAATTTGAGCAAGTTCATCAATACTATATTTTTTAGGTTCAGGTTTTTTGGAAGCCTTTTTCACTTTAGGCTTCTTGGTTCTTTTTTTAGTTTTTATTGCCATAGTATCACATTTTTATATCATTATATTCAACGTAATCAACGTCATGGATTTCGTCACGATTAGTACGAACGGCATATGTAACTTCAATATCAAAGCTACAACGTTCAACTTCATTATCTTCTAATGCACTTAAGTTACGAATCTCAGATAAATCATAATAGATTAATCCACGATTCATTAATGAATCATGATTTGATAATAATCTACCTTGAGTAATCACATTTATTTCAATTGTTTTTAAGCACTTATCGGTTTTGATATATAATGCTTCTGTATCAACATAATATGAATCATCAACAAGGTCATTAATGTCATCTACTCGTGTTAAAGGTTGAGATTCAAGATTTACATAATAAATATCTTTAAATAAATCGCCTAAGCCATAGCTAATATTTTTATAAAGATTGGGTTCGATTTCCTCAAAATATTCATTGTAATTATATATTACCTGCTCTAAAAAGAAGAAATCACATAATCTTTCTTTTATTTCTTGAAAGATTTTATTTACTGTGGCTAAATTTTTATCAAGTATGTCTACTTGACATATTCCACGACGATAACTTATGTATTCATCAAAGTTATGGTCAGTCCATCTATTAAAGACGAATGGTTTTTGTGTAATAAATGGTGATAGAACAATTTCAGGATAATGTGTAGTATGATCCTTATTAAGATGTACGGATATTAACTCTCCGTTTAGAGGCAAACTATATCCTCCTTCCTCTTGCGGATCTCCTAATACTTCTAAAAGTGTTCTTATAGTTATATTCATTTTTAACTACCTGTATAACTTCTATACATACTTAATATTTTCATTGATTCATTAACAGAGAAACTGTTTTGTGGAGTTTGAACATTAGCTGAATTTGCAATAAAATTATCTGCTAATTCCGTTCCTCGTTCAAAATATTCTCTCATTACTCCTTGTGGATCTGTTGTTACATCTCCACTATACGAACCAAATTCTATACCAAGTACATATGGTAAATATTCAACATCATTTAAAAGACTAATGAATTGTTCTTTTTCATTATTAACTACATTAAAAAAGAAACTATCACGTAATCGTCCTGTTTTAACAAGACCGCGTTCTTCTATAATGCTTGACATTAGTTCCTGCAATTTATTTCCTAATTGATGTAATTGGTCATTAGATAAAACATTCAATGGCACAACAATTTTGCCCATTTGAACTTTCATATCTTCAACATCTATCACTTTATTCATTTGTATAATTTCTGACATATTATACCTTCTTATCGACTATTAATGTCATTTGTATATGGTCTCTGGTATGTTCAAGAAATAAGTTAGGATTATATTCAACAATTTTCATTATAAGGGTTTCATGAGGTCTTTCATGTCGAATACGATATTCATTTATCTTACTCGTTTCGAGCATAAAATCTGGTATGAAATAACCTATATATTTTGGTTCTGATTCAGTACCTTTTTCAGCTATTTCAATATTTTGATCTCTTTGGATTACTCCAGTTAATTCTTGAATATCTCCATAAGTGGTTTTAGCGAATCCGAACTCGTCTTTTTGTGGTAGAGTTGTTTTACCAATTAAGTATATTTTCTCTTCAGGTCTATGCACATAACGCATAATGTCAATAAAAGTCACGATACCACCTATATGATCTGGCTCCTATATCGTGGCACCATCTTGGATGTGCGGACAAACCTCTACGTCTGAATACTAAAACGTTCTTTACGTCAGCAATACTATTTGATAAATCTTCTAAGGCACTAGTGTACCTGTCGCACCATGAAGGAATTCCTGTTTTGCTTCCGTCATTAACATCGTCCCATTCTTCGCTTGTATCCCCAACTTCATATTTAGTTGTGGCTAAAAATACGGTTGGGTCCATCATAGAAAGATGGCATGCAATCCCTGATAAAAGAGCTTCGTCAAATAAAGGTGAGCTAAGTGCATCGGAGTCTGGATTGAGCATTTTTATTTTTGCTACAATCTTATCCGTATAAATGTCAATTAACATTTGAAGGTTTTCGTTTGAGAAACGGTTTTCATCTAGATTGAGTAGGAATCGCAAGTCATCTGGTTCTAACATTTTAATCAACTACTATTAATTTATCACTATAAAGATTTGAAGATTGTAATGGTGTAAGGCTGTTATCAATGTTATTAGCCATCATATCATAGGTTAATCTTTCAGGATGTTGTTTTGGAACACGTCTTTCAAGCTCTTTTCTTTTTGCTACTTGTTCTTTACTTTCAATGAATCCAGCTTTGTCAAGAGCTTCAAATTGTGTTTTTGTTACTTCTATGACTTCTCCGGCATGAACTGTTAATAATGTTGGTAAACCTTTGATTAAAGGTTCTGTAACTATTGTTTCGAGTCCATGATCGATTTTAACTGTTTTCTTTGTCAAGGAGGCTGTAAAACTCCTTGATGCAGAAAACAATGGTTTGTATGTTAATTTGACTTTTTTAGGAGTGCTTTTCTTCTTGGTAGCCTTAGTAGATTTTTTAGTATCTTCTTTTTTATCTGTCATTTTTTCACCTCTATCCAAATATTTAAAACATTATTTAATCTACGCTTTTGAGATTTTGAATAAGCATTCTGGTCTTACACAGACAGGTTGTTCATCGTGTCTGATATCTACGATGTCAGAAATATGTTCGTCATCTCTGTATCTGGTAATGGTTGGTTCTTGGTCTTCTGCTAACCATAATGCTTCTTTGGTGGAATCTAATAAGATTACGTCAGTACCTAACTCGTTCATTAAGTAGATGTCTAATCCGTCTACGATTTGTCCGGTTGGTCCGGATAATGGGGATCTGCTTGCGCTGGATGAAATCTTACCTTCTAATAATAATCTTTGGAAGATTTCTGGTACGTATTTGAAGTTAGGGTCTAATTGTAATTCTCTAAAGGTTTGGTAGGACATGAATATGATGTCTGGTTGGATGTCATCCATTCCGTAACCGGAGGTTTGGGTGATCATGGTTACTACTGCGTTTTTGATGTCGTCCACGGTAATGTTATCGGTGTATGATAAGGTGTTTTGTGGTGCTGCGACAAAAACGTTTTTCATGTCTAATCTTTCTTTTTTGTATAATCTTTCCATAGCTCTGGTCATTTTACGACTGAGGAATTGAGGGTCATCGGAGTTGATTTTTTTGTCGTCGTCATCTACTTTCCATCCAGTTGCGTTTCTGTGGAGGAAGATGGTGAACATTTTTTCGACGTCTTCTGCACGAGGAACCTCTGCATTACCCGCGATTTGTACAGCTATACCTTCATCTTTAGCTATTCTGAAAGATTTGGATAATACGCCCCTCATTGGTTTAGGGACAAAGAATGGTCTTAAATCAGATTCATCTTCTAAGTATTTAATGATTTCTGGTGCTACTTCGGTGTTGTTACGGAAGTGACCATCAGAAGAGTGATCTGGTGCGTTAGCGAAATAACCTATATTTTTCATTTTATCTCTCCTTTATAATGCTTGAATAAATGCTCTGAAAACATCTCCAGCTTTAGCGTTTTCGTATGCTCTACCTACTGCGGTGTCGTTATTTCCAGCTGTTTTAAAGGTACCGTTTGCTCCTAAACATAAGAGGTCTCCTTCGGTAATGTTACCTTCAGCGATTACTGGGATTACTCCGTTTCTTTCGAAAGTGAGTACGTCACCTTTTTTGAAGTTGTGGGATGCGTACCAGTCAATTACTGGGTTTCCGCTGTCTAATACAATGTTAGCGTGTGGTACGGTGTCGTCACCTGCAACTCCTAAGAATTGTTTTTCTTTACCAGTTTGAGCGATTACTACCCAAGTACCTTTGGTTTCAGAATCGGTAGCTGGGAGTTCGTCTGGTAACATAAGAGCTTTGTATCTGCTTCTGTGGAAGCCGTCAGCGCCTTCTACTACTTCAATAACGGCTGCTAAGTCAGTAGCTGCTCTGCCAGTTAAAATTTGTCCTGAACTTTCTATCATTATAATCACCTTAGTAAATTCTCATAGAGAGTTTTTCGAGAGGGCTTGCCTCTTCAAATTCATCTTGAGTGTAAGTTTTGGTATCTTTCATTTCTTTATTTTCAAGAACAGTTGGGGTGTTTTTTTCTGCAATTTTACTGAACATCTCAACATATTTGGATAAGGTGCCTTCGGAGAATTCTGCAATTTCTTCTTCGGTAAGGTCAGCACCAACTTTTTCAGATAATTCAGATACTTCTTTTCTTAACTCAGAAAGCTCTGCTTCTTTGATTTCTTCAATTTTTTCTTCTAATTCTTTGTAGGAAGCAGATAATTCGTCATATTTAGTTTGTAATGCTTCTAAATCTTTTTTAGCATTAAGAACTTCTCCAACTTTATCGCTGATTGCGTTGTCGTATTCTTCTTTCAAAGCTTTTTTCTCTTCAGCAAATTTTGCTTCTAAGTCTTTGATTTCTTCTTTGTGAGAAGCTTCTACGTCTGCAAATTTATCGGATAAAGCTGTGTACTTTTCTTCAAAATTAGTCATATTTTTTGCTCCTGTTTTATTTTTTAAATCTACTAAGCTTTCGCTAAATAACTCTTCAGAAAATCCACTTACGCTGGCCTTACGGTCTGCTGGTATAGGGGTTAGTGATAATTCGAATACATCGATATTGGTTGCTCTGATTGCGAAGTTATCGTCCCAGAGCCAATGTTCACATTCTCCTAATGGTTTTCCGCATAGATCACATACTGGGTCATATTTGAATCCAATACTGCATGCGTCGATAATGCCTTTGTCTATTTTTCTGATTAAATCAGATTCATCACTATCGACGAATCCTTCGTAATAAGTTGCCATTTTTCCAGCTTCTTCGTCAAAATAATTTTTGGCGAAGGTTACTTTTCCAACGGCGTTATCACAAATTCCGTGATGATCTTTTAAGAGTGTAGCGTTAACTATACTGTTAGTTGCGTTAGAAATCTCGTCAGCACTAACTTTTATAATATCATGATAGGTTCCTTCGTGGACAGCTAATCCTGATATTAATTTATCACCATTTTCATTTGTTTTAACTGGTGATAGTGTATTATCATATAATGTCAATTTTTCTTTCATGAAAAATCTCCTAATTGAAATTTATTATATAAATAAGTTTGAATGATTGATTTATTTAAATATTAACTATTAATCCAGAATTTAAGTGACCCACTTTTCTTTTCTTTGTGTACATTTGGATATCCACTTAGTGCTTTTGAAATTTTGTGTGGTGTGAGTCTTATTCTGTTTGATATTTCAAAATAATAGTCTAATTTATTAAATATTTGAGATGATGATAATTGCATGCCTGATGTCATTAAAATATATTGTGCCATACAATAGCCTTGTTGATATGATGAAATCTTTGTTTTCTCTTTAAGCAAATGATTAGCTCGAAGTTTAAAATTAAGTACGTTAGTCGTTATATTAAAATGCTTTAACGTTTGATGTCTATCATGCATTAAGTAATAAAACAATATATCCTCGTTGAATAATTCTGGTTGAAAATAACGAGATTGATTACCAGTAAAATCAGAGTAAAGATTATATCCCTGAGAAGCCATATGGGACTCAGCCTCAGAGATCAATTCAATTGCTAAAAGAGCAATTTCCTTTGGATTATCAGATTGTTTAATAATCTCGAATTCCAAATCGAGATTATTATCATCATAAGATTTTTGTAATAATTTATTAAAATGATTTTTATTTTCAAGGAATTTTTTATGGTTTTCTATTTGTTGCTCATAGTCTGACGTTCTACCAAAATATGGGCGATCATTATTTACATTAGTCATTTTATAACACGTGTACATTTAATCACCTTTTTTGATCTGGGTCTCTACCGTTTTTAGATGGTTGAGCGGTTGTTTTATTATATGGATCATCAACACTTTCATCTTTAAGTGTTTGCACTTTAATATGGTTTTCAAGCTCTTCTGTAACCCCAGGTGCTTTACCACGGTATCCTAAAGCTGCTCTATATTCATCTAAGGTAATTACACCAGATTCGAATGCGGTTTTTAACCAAATAATTGAGTCAGATGGTAATTCTGCATTTGCAATTCCAAATCCAATATAAATATTATGGTAATCAGTACCTTCTATATATCCTTTCTTTTCGAGATATGGTTTGTAAATTTTATCTACAATGAAATCATTTAAAATTGCCTTATAGTTATTTATCTCTTCATAATAAAATCCTACTTGCACTTTAATTGCTGATAAGTTATCTGCTGGTCCACCAAGTAATGATTGTGGAATGGTAAGCATACCAAGGTCGGTACGAGCTTGTTTTAAGATATCAACTAAATGTGAAGCAGTTTGTGAAAATTCAACTAATTCTGGTGTTACTCTTGCATCAGTTACGACATCATCTCCATTGTCAAGTTGAGTCCATAATTCATGTTTAACTTTGGCAATGAATTCATCTTCGTTGGTCATTTGTAATTCTGATACATCAATTAGCCATAAAAGTATTGGATCTGAATATTGATCAAGGATTTGTGCTAATGCTAGATTATCATTAAGGTATTGATGTAAGGTGTCTATTGTATGTTCAATAATTGAGTGTCCGAATAATTCGTCTACATCAGGGTCGTTTGCAACGATTGCAACGTCTGATAATGGTATAAACACGTCCTTTCCATAATATGAGTAATCAAATCCAATGATTTCACCAAGACGATCTAGATCTGGTGATGTACGAATGGTTAAGTCTTTTTCGTTTAATAAAAATAAGTCATTTTCTATGTTACCAATATATACAATTGCTGTTCCATATAAGAAAAAGTATTTTTCAATTTCTGATAAAAAAGTTCTGTTTACCTTACGATTAAGGGGTTTTAATTCTTTTTCAATATCTAACATTCTTTCTCCATTTTCATCTTCAACGTGTATGTTAAAGAATGGTGGAACAATAGATGATATATATTTTTTTATAACTTTATTCATGATGGTTCTACGATAAAGCCCATCAAGGATTTTATATGTGAGTTGCGTAACATTAACATTATTGCGGGCAAAAGTATTAAAATGAGTAATATATTTCTTTTTTAATTTCTCTACCATGCTTTCCCTCTTCTATCTATTCTTTTCTGTTTTAAGCCACCAACGTTATTTGTCCTTTTTTTAGAATTAATCCCTAATGAAGATACCCAAGGTCTGCTATGTGTATGATGGTATAGGAAACCTTTGTTCATCATTATATCAATTGAGTTACTAAGTAAATTAAAGCTATCAATGAAATCGTCTGATACGCCTTTTTCATATACAATACGACCTGCATCAGTTAGTGTACGATTATAATCTTTCATTTCACGTAATAATGTTTTATGTGGATAGAAACGTAACATATCATTTTCAAGTTTAGATACGCACCCTTCGGCTAATGATACTTTTGATGGTTGGCTGAATATGACTCCTTCAACGAGATAATTTTTGATACTGTTTTCCAAATCTTCATAAATAGCATTTCCGACACCGGTTTGGTCAACAGATAATACTTTAAAGTTTGGAAATTTTTTTGGGAGCGTCATTTTAAGCCAGTTTTCTATGTCACGGTATTTTGTTCCTAATTCCCATGAAAAGAAGTATTTGGCTTGCCATACATTATTTTCGTAAGTAGCGATGGATAAAACTGTATTGTTTCTTTGTTTTCCTATATCTATTCCTCCAACTGCGACGTTACGGTTGAAGAATATTTTTGGTTCTGGTAGGATTCCTTGTTTTTGTATTAAGCTGTCATTATATACGATTGTGCTTGCATCAAGGAATGCTAATTCGAATTCTCTTTGGAACTTTTGTAATCCAATAGTTTCTTTGATAGTTTCTAAGTCATCAATGCTTACTCTTGGACTTCTTGAGAACAGTACGTTTCCATCTGCGTCTGTTTCTGTGATTTTAAATTTATGTAAAGAATATCTTCCATTAGGATTTATTTCTTCATGATAATGATTGTTGTAATATTCTGTAAGATACCTTGCGTTTTTGATGGAATCATAGAACATTCCACTACGTGCCCTTGGGGTACCAGCTTGTGTGATTTTCATTTGTTTTCTTTGCCCAATTGCTGCTGGCATGATTGTTCCAAGTGTTTCATCACTTGTAGATTGCATTTCGTCTAAGACAAGCTCGTCTGGTGATCTTCCAACTACTGCGGAGTCTTCATTATTACCGGAACTTGATCCTGCTGTAAGAAATGATACTCTACTACGGTTTGTAAGTTTCTTTTCCATCTTATTGTTTACGACAACACTACTCCCTAATAATGGGGATCTATCTATTAGGTCTCCGAATACTGTGGCAAATTCTTTTGATTGGTTGAGTGTTGGAGCAAGGCATGTTATATGATAATCTTTGTTGAAAAACATCGTATGGAGTATATCAACACTTAATGCTATTGATTTTCCTGAACGACGTGATGCAAAAAAAATTCTAAACGGACTAGGATCATCAACAAATAATTCTTGCTGCTTTTCTAATTTAAGAGGTCCTCCGTCCTTCCCTATGAGAAAATGGGACGCAAAAAAGGATGGTTTCTGTTTTGCCTTTAATAAAACTTCTTTTATCTTTTCTGGGTTCATAGAAATCTTTTTATTTTTTCTTATATATATACCTTATGGGATAAACTATATAAATGTTAACTTTATAAATATTAATTAAGGTAGGTTTCAAAAATGGAAATTAAAGAAGTTCTTAATATCGAATTAGACAACTGTCGACGCAAAATTGTCGAAACGTACACCGAATTGCAAGAAAAACGAGGAAATAAGGATTTTGGTTACAGTAAGCAATTATCATTAATGAATGATTTATATATATGCTTTGTCAGATTAGATATTATATATACATGGAGGCATTTAGATCCTGAAAGATTATTAAAGGATTTAGCAAAAGATGATGAATTAAATTATAAAATTATAAATGAACATATAAATAAGGTTGATCATTTTTTATATTGCGAAAATGCTATTGATGAAATCAGAAGAAACACTATTGTTCAAAGAGAAGTAAAAAATCTTAAGCATATTATTAAAAAAGCAACCGAAAATGATTGGGAAAATTATAATGGACACTATCTTTTTGATGAGAAAAGGTGATATTAATGGGTGTTATATATATTATGAAAAACGTAGTTAATGATAAGATATACATTGGAAAAAGCATTGGAACGGCCGATGAACGCTTTAAACAACACTTATGGGAAGCTCATAACCCAAATAAACCAATTTATAATAGTTGTTTAAGTAGGGGTATTAGAAAACATGGTGATGATGCTTTTCATTATGCTATTTTAGCTGATAACGTTAATGATGATGAATTAGACATTGTTGAAGAGCATTACATCAATATGTATGCATCTGACAATCCTCATATTGGATATAATATGAGTGCTGGTGGCAACGATAATACAAAAGCAAAAGAAAAGTATGAAATTGCCCCAGATGATAATTATAATAATAATCCAAAGGTTATTACTGATGACATAAGTGATGAGGAGGTAGATGAGTGGATCAACAAGATACTATAAAAAAATGTATACAATACTGTCTAAAATTAAAAAAATTACAACAAGAACCAAAAGTTGCACGCAAAATAGCAACCGCACTATATGAAAGCGACCGTACACAAGAAGACATAAATAACGCAATTATCTTATTAAACATACTTAAAGGTGATTAAAAATGCATCAATATGAAAGATTAGTTAAAAGGATAGAGGAATTAGAAAAAGAAATAGATGATCTTCATAGAGAAATAGATAAATTAAAAGGAGATCGATATGTTAAGGTTAAAAAACCAGAATTTCCTAATTCATGGACTTGGACTGGTACTACATGGGGTCAATAATTTATGCCGCAGGATAGTTATTTATTAAATAGCAATGGGCCAAAATTTGTTCCTAAAGATCCGAATAATTACAGTTTTTCAGAATTCAGAGAAGGAATCAACAGATGCTTAAGAGGGCAAGACAGCAAAGCTGTAATGGACGAAGCAGGATGGCTATTATACTTCTACAACTACCTACCACCAAAAGGACAACGCTCAAGAATGTGTAAAGAAATCCTTTGGGAGCTTACAGAAGACCAAAAACAGGTCGATGAAGAGCAATTTTGGGAAAAAGTTGGCACTTTTTACACCATTTTTAACTTCGATTTACGAAGTTTTGAACAAGTTTGGGAATATGAACATAATATCGAAAATATCATTCCACAAGCCGTCTGGCCTCATACAAAAATCAGAAATCGGTTCAAAAACGCTAAAAAATCCAAAATGGTCAAGATTTCACCATCCGAAAACAGTCTAAAAGTACCAAAAATGACCCAAGAATGCAAATATATGGTCTTTCCAGTCATAATTTGCCGATATATTGGAGATTATCATTTAGAAAAACGTGATTTAGACGGGTTCGGTGAAGGTATTTTTATTGTCGATGGCAACTCAAATCTTGTAGATTGCTGTAAAATTAATGATTTTTGGTTACTTGATGAACAATTATCGTTAAGACGAAAGCATCTTTATCGTGCAAAAGATAGTTCACAAGTGTTAGAATTCGTATGTTGGAATTTCGATGACCTTGAAAAAGCAATTCCTTTACTATATGATGATGCTGAACAGTTAAATGTTGAGCTTGAAACGAATGATTTATTCAATATCTTTGATTTCGTATATAATGAAAGCCCACCAGACCTATTAATTCGCGAAATAGGTCGAAATTTATACGAACCAAACTGGTTCAGGTGGAATAAAGATAGTTATTATCTTTTTAGTGTAGATAAGAACAATTCTCCACGTTTAGCACAACAAAGAAGCTCTAGAAAAGCAAAATATTTCGATTTATACGGTAAAAAAATCGAAAAAATGGATAATGAAGCTCAAAAAAGAGGTTTAGAGGCCGTTTTAGATAAACGTGATATTAAAAATTTCAAAAGAATACTTAAATATAAGGTGTAATAATTATGTCAAAAAAACAAAAAACATCAACGAAACCCATAGAATATAACGATTTTTATTATAATATTAAAGTTTATAAAGGCGAAGGTTGGTTAGTTTTACGTGATTCTCATGGTGAGGAACTAGCGTGGATTAATCTTGATGAAATTCGTCAAAGTTTTACTGATTTTTAATTTTTTTATTTTTTTTTACTATTCTTCCTTTTTTTTACTATTTTTATTAAAATTACTCTTTTTCGTATACAAAATTTTCACTATTTTTTGTGTGTAAACTGGTGAATCGGTTTTGGGCGTGATGTTGTGTGCTAATTTTGTGCCTTGTGAATCGGCTTGGTTTCCTTGTGAATTGAATATTTAGTTCCTTGTGAATCGGTTTGGTTTCCTTGTGAATCGAATATTTAGTTCCTTGTGAATCGGTTTGGTTCCCTTGTGAATCGAATATTTAGTTCCTTGTGAATCGGTTTGGTTCCCTTGTGAATCGAATATTTAGTACACACAAATCAATTACGAATCGATTATAACTATAAAAAGAGGTGAAAAAATGGAATTTGCACTAAACTTGTTTGGAATCCACGTTAATTTCAAACACAATGATGACGGAATCATCTATGTATGCAAAACAAAAGAACATAATCGTTTAACTGTGTTCTTTGGAAAATACATAGCACAATTCCCTCAAGAAAACAAAAGCGAAGGCTTCAAAAACATTATGACTTTTGAAGCTTTCAAAAGACAAGTTCAATTAGTTGAAGAATAGTTCTCCAACTAATTAATAACTTTTATAAATATAATCTTTTATGTACCCATTGCGTTATAAGGGTAACAACTACAAAGGAGGAAAAGATATGAAAACTGTTCAAATAAAGGTTGTAAATCTCGACCAAGAAGACTTTGGTTGGTATGATAGAATTGAATCTACTATTTATATCAATATCCGCCATCATGACAATAAGGTTAGTATATTACAAACCTTAATTCATGAATTGGTGCATGCTCGGTTACAAACAATGTTTGTACCATATGACACCGACCAAAGAGAATATGAAGCGCATCTTATTTCAGAATTATATCTAATGAATGAATTAGATGTAGCCCCTGATAGAACATATTCTATCTTTTATAAGGGAGATCCTAAGGAAATAGAAATTAAATATAAAAAATTTACAGCTATGTACAATATTAAAAAAATATTGAAATTGTATTTAGCCGTTTATAACAAAATACAAAAACAAGCAACAAGGAGATAAATTATGTTAAAACCTGACGTACAAAAAACCAGATCCTTTGCAGATGGTGCAAGGGAACGTATCAGTTTTGCTCCAATGAGCGAGGAAGAAGAAGAATTAATTTCAGTTGAGGAATATGCAATTCTTCAATACCATGACAACTACCGCAAAGCCCTTAAAGAAGAGGTAAGTTGGTGGGAAGTTTATTCTGATGAAGAAACAATTGATGCAGAAATTGCCTTTCAAAAAAGGATAAAAGCTGCTTTACACGAAAGAACAGAAGTTAGCATCAAACAAGATGCTAGCTTCTTTGAACCACTCTTTGCACACAAACGTGTTCGCAAAGAATGCGAAATGGCCGCTTTTGCAGTCAGATTTGGTCAAAAACCAAAGATAACTGTAAAGGTTAACATGGTTGAAAACGAATAAATTAATTTCTAGACTATGATTCGCATTAAAGTGGTGCTGATGAGTTTTATAATATTAAAGGTGATAAAATGGTATGTATTTACGGAGTTCTACAAGGTGAACCACGCAAATGTCACAATTGTGGCTTTTGTGAAGGATTTATTGTAGATGAACATATGCCAAACGAAGCATGTTTAGCTGCACGTTTAGCATGCACCCGCAAACCATTAAGAGTCTGTGTAACTAACACAGTACAATTAATGATGGCTCATATGATCAATGATTACAATAAAAGTCATTAAGGGTGTATATAGGTTCTTTACTTGGTTCTTCCTATAAGCAAGAATAGAACCATGAGCGGTTAAATTGTATATAAAAAGGTGATAAAATGGCAATTAATTATCTCCGTTTTATGGGAAATGAAGAATTCGAAGCCTACAAACGCAACGAACCCTTCATAAACCATAGAATCTGGAGAGAAGGAGATACTCCAAAGCATTATTTCTTTGGTGTTAAAATAGATTCTTTGGAAAATATCGATCTTCCAGAAGTAATTGGTGACGGTTACTACTGGATTCATGAAGCAATGGCTTGGGACATTGTGGATAAAAAAGAAGAGTTCCAATATAAATATGCCGTCCTCTTCAAGGGAGATGATTCCCTTGAGGAGGAGGAAGACATGATGTACGGTATGTTTGAACAACCATACAAAGAGTTCAAGGCTGATTTTTATAATCACCTTGAAATGATAGATGTCAAAGAATGTCATTATGACATCTATCAAAGCAGAACATACTTAAAATAGTTGAACTTGACTATGATTCGCATTAAGTAATGCTGATGAGTTTTATAATATTAAAGGTGGTAAAATGGCAAAAAAACCTGTTTCCCTATATCCTTATAGGGAAGCTACACTTACCCCACTCATGAAAACTATTATGATAGTGGGTAGTGTAATTTTCACTATCGCAATGTTTATTTTGATGAATATTCCTTCATTCGCATAAACATGTATAGGTTTTTACTGGTTTCCCCTATAAGCAAGAATGAAACCTCGACAATTGAATTATATATAAGAGGTGAAAAAATGAATTTCATTAAAATCACTGTATTTAAAAATGCGGTAACAATTAAAATTAATTTTGTATTCTTTGAAATGGAGTTTGTACTCCTTGAAAAATAAATGATACATATATAGGTTTTTACTGATTTCCCCTATAAGCAAGAATGAAATCTGAATGGTTGAACACCGCCGACTCATGTGGCCTTAAACAGGAGTCATTGAAAAAAAATAACCCAGCAATGTAAAATAAAGAGGGATAAAGGATTGATAAATATGAAAATCGGTGAATCATTAATGATTGCAGACGCAATCAGAGGAAACGATGCTTTAAGCATCGAAGAATTCACCAAAGACATGAATAACTTTGGTGAAGAAACTTTCAAACCTTCCAAGGTTTTAAAAGTAGCTGTAGAATTCGGTAGAAATGCAATCACTACCAAAGTACAAGTTGCAATGTCAGCAAATAGACCAGATGTCGCAACCAAAGTATTACAAAACAATGGTAATGCAAAAACTTTGGTTAAAAATTTAGCTGATAAATTCGGACTCAACGTTGTAGTTGAGGACGAACACATCCAGCTCTTCAACAGTTGGATGGAAACAGCTGAACGCAAAAGCAAAGCTTTACAAGTTCGCATTCAACATGCAGACAGTAAAGCTGCTAAAAAAGCATCTCTCAGAGCAAAAAGAACTCAAAAAAGACATGCTCAAGTAGAAGAATTAGCTAAGGAATTCGCTATTAGCGTGTCTGAGGCTAAAAAATGTATAAAACATGCAAGAAGACACGGAATCTCCAATTCTAAATACATGGAACTTAGAGATCTTGTTCTTCAAGGTGTGGAAGCAACAACAGCAAAGATCTATCAAGGTTGGGAGTTATTGTGGTTCCTCGCAAGTGTGGAAAAAGATGGTGAAAAAGTATCTGAAAGATTTATGCATGATCTTAAAGTACTTTTCCCAAAAGAAGTAATTGCTGAACCAATTAAAAAAGTTGTAAGCAAAGAAGTTGTTGACACATTTAAAACAATTTGTCAACACAAAAATGGAAAAGTAATTAAATTTACTTACCCAGCAGCTTACTAAATACGAATATTATTAACCTATGACCTTAATGATTCTCATTTAAGTGAGGTTTAGTGACGTGCAATTGTTGCGCGCGATTCGTATATGTAAAAAGAAGGTGAAAATATGAAAAATGTATGTCCAAATTGTGGAACAGAATTACCACCTAAAGCAAAACGCTGCTTTATGTGTGGTTTAAAATTGTCCATTGTCATTGAATGTACATGCGACGAGTTTAAGGAAGCTGCAAAAGCAGGTTTCAAACTTCCTGAAAACGCAGTCTGTTGTCCATTTTGTGGAACAGATGCATCAGAACTAATCAAAAATATTAGTGATGATGAGTTAGTTGGAGCTGAACCAAATAGAAGATCTCCAATTGAACAAAAAAGAGCAACCATTCAACGACAAAGAATTGTTAAAACTATGATTGAATTTGCAAAAGAATATACAGAACGTCATGAAGAAGATTTCAAGGATATGGATAGTTCATATGCAATCTACATGCATAAGGATAAACTTAGAAGTGTATTCCTTAATCATGAAAAGAGAGCTAGAGCTGTCTTAGATGTTGAAGATGTAGGTGGTGGTTTTAATAAACAACAAGAAAATAATAAGGCCGTTATCTACAGAAAACAAATTAGCATTAAAAAATGTGCAAGTGTCCTTCAAAGATATCTTCAAGTACCTTTAACAATATTCATTGACGACTTCAAATATTTAGAAGAAAATCATTTACTTGATTACGAAATGACACAAGAAGACATCAATGACTTTGTCAAGAAAAATGTTGGTAGTACTGCTGGCAAAGTAGTTACTCAAACATTTGACATTGACGCTTAAGGTTGGTGATAATATGAGTAAAGTTGTAAAATGTCCAAAATGTGGTGCCCTTTACAAAGCTAATGGTGCTCGAAAATTTAAGCATTGTGATACAATGCATGAAATAAATGATCACCTAGTCGATTTCCCTGAATCAGTTATTGGTTGCGATGGAAATAGATACTGTAGCCAAGGAAAAACACAATTAAAATATGATCATCACGATCATTGTTACTATTGTGAGAAAACTTGTGAAAAAGGCAAGTTCTTTGGCTGTCATGCTGGTCTTGTACTAGAAACTACAAGAAAACACGATGATACCTATGGTTTCCCAAATCAAGATATGACAGTAGCTGAAGGACGCATCAATGCGTTCGCTCCACCAGCATCCATGTTAGATATCTTAGTTGGTAGAAAACTATCTACAAAAATGAAGATTTTTGAAGACCAAAATATGGATGAATTCGCAGAAATCTATTATTCAAAAGATGATCAAGGATTGATTATTGAATATAAAGATGATTATGGAAACAAAAAACGTTCTACTACTCTCAAAGAATTAAAAGGACATGAACACTATTATGTCTTACCAGATGGTCATCCAAATCAAGATGACACATTTATATACTATCGCAAAACAGCGATTACAGGATATAAAAACGGTCATTACTTTGTCAAAGTAAATAAACGTGGTAAAATCTTGTTAGTAGATCAACTCTGTTTCTGGAATAAAGAAGTAGGTTTCTACTTTGAAAATCCTCGTGAACGTGTAATTAAAGATTTTGTCTTCAAAAAGGGTGGTAAATATATTTACTTCCCTCAAGGAAGCATTAATCCTAAAGAAGGATCATTGTTCACAGAATTAAGTAGACCATATGTCTACTTAGTGAGAGAAACAGTAAGAAATGAAATTAATCATAGAGATGTTCATTCTTACCATTATCTCATTGAAGAAAATCACGTGGAAATAGTAATGGCTCTTGCTCAAAGACTTACACGTCCAACTCAACAAAAACGTTACCCTGGACTAAGTCAATATCAAAGACAAGAGTTATTCGATAAATGTAAGCCAAGAAGAACAGCTGTTAAAATTGTAGACATTGATAATCATCTTAATGATGATGTTCAAATGATGATGCTCAATGCTAACATCAATATGGATGATATTACTAAATATAATCTATATAAGTTCTTCCAAGGACATTCACTTAAATATATAAAATCTGAAGATGAATTGTTCAATTTAGATGAATTATATTTAAGAAAATCTGGTATCTTTAATTCAAACGTCTTTAAAGAATATAAAGCAAATGTTCTTAAAGAAATTATGAAAACAGATTACGGTGTAACAAAAGAAAACGTCCACCACAACACTTGGTTTGATATTGATGATATATATCATCATTGGAATAATATTAGAGATCTATTTGATTATGATTATAATATTGAAAGTGTTCTTGATGCAATCAAGAACCAAGATAATATTATGCTCTATGAACATATAGATATCATTAATGAGTTCTTAGCTCCGTTCGGTTATGAAGTTAAGAAGAAAGAACATCACATCTTTGGTCAAGATGGAGAAATCATCAAAGAATTCTTAACTCCATTCAATTATGAAATTGATGTGGATAAATGGATTCATGATGAATATACCAAATGGCATGAGATGCAAGATATGGAAGATGAAGGATTAACTGTCTATGAAGATGATACTTTCACAGTCACAGAACTCGCGGAAAGAAAACGTGAATTCCAAAATGTAGTTAGACTTAACGAAAAAGGTAAAAAGAAACTACAAAGAGATATGAAAGCATGTAAACTTGATATTGATTATCAAGGTGGACATATGGGACGCGTTCCTATTCCAGAAATCATCATTAAAGAGGGTATGTTAGCCTTCGAAGAACTTGCACAAGATTTTACTAATGAAGATGGTGAATATAGTTTTGAACAGATTATGAAATCATTAGCTACCTCTAATGATAACTTTAATATCTTCAATCATAATCCAGCCATTATGACCAAGACCTATGAGATGAAACCTGACATTAATAGTTGGGCAATCATTGGAGCATCTCAATTAATAACCAGTATCTTAGAAGAAACTCATAGAGAACGCAAGAATGATAAAGTCAAAACAATTATTGACCATTCACCATTACTTGAAGCAATCATTGGTAATCTTCTTAGAAAGAAAAACTTACCACAAGTAGTTATTACTGGTATGGGTCCAGGTGTAGATACAGCTGTGGCATTTGCGGTCTTATTAATTAATATGCTTGTTGAAGATGTTCATATTGATTTAGTGCTTGCTTTCCCAGGAAATATTTTTGAATATTTCTTGGACTTAGCAAAGTATAATAAGAAAGCTGCAGAAGCATTCTTTGGACTTTGTATATCACAAGAAGTAACTATGATGTCCTTTGTTGAAGAAGATCATCAAGAAGATTTACTTGATCCAAACTATCATTCTCCTAAATATAATTTAAGAAATGATTGGATGGCAAAGAATGCAAGACTTGTTCTTGATTTCTTAAGTAAAGGTGTAGGTGGTACCGCATACACTTGTGAAAGAAAGCAAGCATATGCACGTGAAGCAAAAGTACTTATGAAACAAGCAAAACATGCTGAAAGAACTGGAAAACGTCGCTATAAATATGGTGATAATGAATACAAAGGTTGGTTTGCACTTAGTGAACAAAAATCTAATAAAGCAAAGATGTACGATGGTAAAGTTGATAATGTCTTTACCAAAGATCATCTTGTATATGAATACGACCCATTAGATTCTACTATATTCACTAACCGACCTGTGAACATCAAGAAAGGAACCAAGGAAAAATTAGTCTTTAAATTCAATGATAGTGATCTTTGTTACAAGAGAATGAGACTTATTAAACTCTTAAATAAAGATAAACATGGTCTCTTCCCAGAACAAGTACCTTTGTTTACTAATAAATCCAACAAAGATTTGTTATTCTCTATCAGAGTAATTCTTGGTCGTGACTTCCAATATGTCGACAAAGAAATTCAAGGATACTTCAACATTATCCTTAAAGATTTCGAATACATGGAATCATTCATTAACAATGATCGTACTTATGAATACTATGAGTTCTTAGGTTATCATATTGATGATTTCTATGATGAAAGACTTGGAATGTCTTACGGATATGGAGTTACTGGTGGTGGTTGGAAGAACAGATATTGTCTTGAAGTTCTTAAAGACAACCATCAAATAGTACCAAGAGATCTTATGGATGTTATGAAGGATACAGCTTATGAGTTTAGAACTCAGACAGCTGATAGATTGAGAAGAACTTCTCAATCTAATACTTCTTCCAAAAAAGAAATTAAATATAAATGTATTTGGGATGATATTTTAGCATCTGATCTTCCAAAAGAAGAAATAGAGAGGATTAAAAATAGTCCTTATGAATCTTGGAAGTTACATTATCATCCTACTGGTATTGTTGGTGTCAATTATAAACGTGGTCCATTATATGTACGCACTATTGTAGACAAAATACCAATTCAAATAAACAATGAAACAAAACGTACAATAAAACAAGCACGTACTTTCATTGAAGAAATTAAGTACGAAATATACATTTGGAAAGACCTTCTTGCTTATGAAGCTCGTGGTGTACAGGCCAGTTTAGCAAGACAAGCATTAAGATCTGGTGGTAACAATAGCGACGAAGATGAAAATATGCAACTAGCAAAATGGTTTAAAGAAGGCTCTATTGAAAAGAAAATAGCTTTCCTTGAACAACATTTAAAAGCTGCAGAATCAAACGCCTAAACAATCTGGGCGTTTGATTCGTATATGCATTCTTAGGGTGATTAGATGGAAAAAACTGTAAGTGGAATAACTCGTACAGGTCGTTCTAATAAATATTCTTCAAAACCAAGGAAAATTAAAATTATTAAAACTAATAATTTTACTTCTATGAGTAAAGAAGAAGCTGAATTTAGAGACTTCAGAAAAAAATATTATTACTTAGATGAAGAATTAGCCAAAGAAAGATTCCAACAAGGATGGAGATAAAATGAATGAAATTACAATTTACACCGATGGCTCTTGTATTGTACAAGAAAAAGTTGGTGGATGGAGTATAGTATCAAAGGATTTTGAAGAATCAGGTCCAATGATTGGTACTACCAACAATGAAATGGAATTATATGCTATATATAAAGCCGTACGTAAATACGGCGAATATGATTCCATTACCATTTACAGCGATTCACAATACGCTGTAAATACTCTAACCACATGGGCTTACAAATGGAAAGCCAATGGTTGGAGGAAAAAAGGTGGTATTAAAAACCTTCAACTAATTCAAATGATCTTTGAAATAGTTGAAAATAATGACGATATTAAATTCGTTCATGTTAAAGGTCACAATGGTGATCCAATGAACGAATTAGCAGATAAACTTGCAAGAGAACAGGCTAATAAAGCATTAGCCTGCACTTGCCGTATTTAAAGGTGAAAGTATGTACGATCCAGAAGTAAATAGAAAAAGAGAAGCTAGATTAAAAGCTCGTCGTCCAATCAGAAACGCTCTAATTAAATTAGGTGCTGAAGAATGTAATGATGAGCTTATACTAGCTATCAACAAACCCGTAAGGGTTAAACAATATGGCATTATATGGCCATATAAAGGAAAAGTATATGTACGATGGTCTAATCTTGGACCAAAATATGCTGAAAAGCTTATTAATGAAGTTCTTGATCTGACCCCTGGTTCTTTACCGGCAGGTAATCCTTTAAGAAGAGAGATAGTTCGTGGAGTAATCCGTGAACAAATTAGCATAGATGAATTTTATCAAATTGTCTTACGAAAATAGAGGTGATAAAATGACTTCTACAATAAGTCTCGAATTAGCATGTGCTGTTTTGAGAAATGAACTTGAAGAACGTAAAAAATATGGTTATCCTATTGACCATGCTTTATATAAAATTGTATGTAATTACCATGAATGGATTGGTACTTCTCATACATTAGAATTTGCCAAAATGATCTATGATTATGGTGGAAAAGAAAACGAACAACATTTCTATAAAACTTTAAAAGAAATGTTACTTCCAGTTAAAGAAAGAGAGTTCTTTGAGGGTTGGGATATTGACTGTTATGATGTTCATCGACCAATATGGTCTGACTTAAGCCTCGCTCATGGTACATATTATATTTATGTACACCATAGTGATGAAACAGAATATGGAACAATTCATTGGGTTAGTGAAAATTGTGAACGTGAATTAACTTATGTTCCAACTCGTAAAACACTTACCCCAAAATTAAAAGTCGGGAAATTTTATAAAGTTACTTTTAAAAATACAATGTGGTGGGGTGAACGTATCAATGGTCGCCAACCACGTAAATATTTCTACCATGTAAAAGAAATTGACGAAGACACTTTTATTCAAAAAGGTATCTTAATGATTAAAAGAATATATTAGACGATTGTCGTCGCGGTTTCGTATATTGTTGACTGCTGTACGTTTTTAAGTTTTTGCGTAAACGTTAGATAATCAAAAAAAATAGTCCTTAAGCCTCGACGGGAGGAGCCAGGGGTATATCGCTTTGTTGTATTTCGGACCCACCCGCCCACCCTAAGAAGTACTGAGAACAACAACAACAAGTTGGACAACAACAATTAAGCAACAAATCCTATTAGATTAAAAATGAGCCAGAAACTGGCTAAAAAAAACTAATAGAACAAAAAAAAATAAAACAAACTCTATTAGTTTAAAAATGCCCAGTAAAACTGGGTAAAAAAAAATTAAAAAACTAATAGAATAAAAAAAAATAAAACAAGTTCTATTAGTTTAAAAATGCCCAGTAAAACTGGGTAAAAAAAAATTAAAAAACTAATAGAATAAAAAAAAATAAAACAAATTCTATTAGTTTAAAAATGCCCAGTAAAACTGGGTAAAAAAAATTAATGAATTACAAGGTGATGAAAAATGAGTATACCAGAAAACATAAGTGAAATCAGAAATGAATTTGTCGAAAACCTCATCAAAGCAGGAAAATACATTCCTGAAACTAATGGGGAAAAAGGAAGTCAAGGACATTATGTCATTGCAGAACCAGAACTCTTAAAAGAGTTTGAAGACGACTTCTGCTTTGGATTCTCTCAAGGTAGTAGACAAACCGAAGCAGGAAACGAAATCATTTTCTGGCTCGAAGACCTTAACGAAAAGGCTCAAAGAGAAGTTGATGCTCTCGTGGTAATTTTACTTGCAACTAAGTTTAACACCACTCCAGATGAAATCAAATCTTCTCTTGAAGCAAAACAAAAAAGAGTCGATGATAGACTCTCCGCAATCCTTGGCACTGGTGTAACTACTAAAAAGAGTCAAAGTTTCAATATTGAGGCTTAAACTCTTTACTTTTTATTTTCATATTTATCCCCCTCTTGACCTTAGGTGATTGTCATTAAACTCCACCTTGACACATAATATCAACGACCTGGTCATGTCGTTAAACTGACCCCTGAAGTCTTTCTATGTGTCTTTAGACAAACAGGTTATTTGGCGAACCTGTGGGAGGACTTTAGGAACCGCTCTTTTTTTAAAATAAAGTGGTGATGTATGGTGTTCGAGCAGTTTTTGGAAACTTTTCCTGTTCGCTAAATACCAAATAAAATGTTTCTTTCTCTTTAGGAGAGGAGTTGATGGTGGACTTCTCTCCTACCCCCTCCCTTTTTTATTCTTATTTTTTCATAAGGAGAGTAGGACATTACTTTGCCCCCTTGGTCCTGCTCTCCATTTCCTCCTATCATCAGATAACGGTTTGATTCCGTGTCTGGTGTCTTTTTAAAGGTGAGATTCTGCAACTTCTACTCTAAGGTAAAAGATGCATGAGCGGTATGTTACTCTATCAGTTCTTCCGCTATGACAAAAATTTAGGACAGATAAATCCTCACCTTGTCAAATCTTTAGCATCTTGTCGAAAGGTGCCTTCAGCAACCAAATGAAGTAAAATATGGTGAGCGGTTTTAGAATCTTTTTCCGCTATATAAACTATAAAAGATTCTCATATTGAAAGGTGCTCTTCAGCAACTCTACTAATTATGTTGCCAGATAGACCCCGATTCCCAGCAAAGAAGCGGTTATTCCCCTCTGGTTCTTTCCGTGATGGGGAGTCGGGAATAAAATTCAATTAAACCAGAAACCAGCACCTTGTAAATTCTCATTAAAAGATGACTTACAGCAACTCTAACCCCAGTATGTGATAGATAACAAACTTTAATGTCATCTTGTGAGTCTTTAGTAGTCGAACATAAAAGGTAGCATCAGCAATCACTACCCCCAAAAAGAAAGTATGTTAAATGCTACCTTGTAAACTTATATTTATAAAGATGTGAGAAAATGTTAGATTTTTATATAGTTATCAATTCTACAACAACAGATGCAATGTACACCCGTGATAGCGGAAATGAGAAAAGAGATAAAAAAGTCACCTGGAATTACATGAACTCCAACATTCAAGCATTATTAATATCCCCAAGTGACTTTTATATTATTGGCATTGGATTTATTCATATCAGAAATGGATTCGGACACCAAAGCACTCGTGATTTAATTGAAAATAAGTATGGAATTAATATCCCAGTAAACCGCACCTCATTAAAAATGGAATGTGGTATCATCTTTGTACCTCAATATATGGGTAAAAGATTAGAAGAAGGAGCAACAGAACTCCCAGAAGGAGCGAAATTAACTCCAAAGGTTAATTTTATCAATTGTAAAATAACTTCAGATAAAGTGAATTTTATCCCATTTAATTTTGCAGATGAATATAATGGCTTTTGGGATATTTTTGATTATATAAAATATTTAGAAGGACATATTAAATATTTAGAATATATTATGTATTAATTTTTATATGATTTTTTACTAATTTTTTATAATTTTTTTAACATTAAAAAACGATTTGAGACCCTAAAACCGCCTCAAACAGCATAAAAACCGCTAAAAACGGCGGAGAACGGGTCTTTCGCCACCAAATGTTCATATAGAAACTTATATGGAAAAATATTTCATTTTAAACATCTATATGAACTCCTTTTAAAGGTAACTATCATAAAGATGGATTACAGCAATTATCATTTAAAATAAAATATGATTAACTCCGATTCCATCTTGATGATTTTAGTTGAGATAGTATCAGCAATTCTCATTAAGTGTATATAAAAGAATTTAAACACTATCTCGGAAAACTTTTTAAAGATAGTATCAGCAATATTATCAAAAAAATGTAAAAGTAATATTTTTTAATACTATCTTGTTTTATTTTTTTTAGAGGAATATAAATGGATAATAAAATTGATATTGGATACTACATGTGCATTAACTGTAGTCATATTGCATGTAATCAAAATGATAAAAAATTCAAGAAATGTTTAGAAGAATTTGAAAAAGAAATAGAAGAAGACATAAAACATTTATCAAAATTATAAACGGTGATATCATGGATTTATTTAACGACTTACATCAACAAGGATTAAAAGGCGAGTTTAACGAAAGTACCACAGAAAATGGTGCTTTAGGATTTAAAACAAGTGGAAAAGAACTTGTTGACTTCAATTTTGGAGTAGCAAGTATGAGAAACTGGGACGAGGAAGAAATTCAAAACAAATTTTTAAAAGTCTGGAATGAATGTCCAGAACTTGCATTGAAATTTGTTTTCTTTGCTCGTGATTGCAGAGAAGGAATGGGAGAAAGAAGATTAGGAAGATTATGTCTTGCTAAGATTGGAGAATTAAATAAAGATTCTCTTATAAAAAATCTCGAATTTATTCCAGAATATGGAAGGTTTGATGATTTAATTTCATTATTACATATTAATGATGATATTGATAAAGCAATTATTGATTTAATTCATGTGCAATTAGTATTAGATATTGCACATTTAGGAGCTAATGAACCAATTAGTTTGTTAGGTAAATGGCTTCCTTCTGAAAATGCATCTTCAAGAAAAACTAAAAAAGATGCTAAATTTATAAGGAAAGCATTGAATATGTCTTCTAAAGAATACAGACAACTTTTAAGTAAATTAAGAGCACAGATCAACATTGTCGAAAGACATATGTGTTCAAAAGAATGGGATAAGATTGATTATCAATCTGTTCCTTCAATTGCTAACCTTCGTTACAGGAACTGTTTCCTCCGTAACGATGAAGATAGAAGAAGAGAATTTTTAGCATCATTAAAAACTGGAAATGTTACTATAAATGCAAATGTTGCAACTCCGGTAGATATTGTTCATCAATATACAGGAAGAGGTTGGAGTACAAAAGAGTTAGATGAAACATTAGAGGCTATGTGGAAAGCATTGCCAAATGTTGAAATTGAAGATACTCTTGTATGTGCCGATGGTTCTGGAAGTATGACTTGGTGTGGTAATGGTGATATTACTCCTTTAAATGTTGCTAATGCATTAGCAATTTATACAAGTGAGAGAAATAAGAATTTTGAAGGTAAATTTATTACTTTTGGAAGGAATCCTCAATTTGTAGATTTAAGTCATCTTGAATCATTGAAGGATAAAATTGATTTAGTAAATCAGTATGATGACTGTGCAAACACTAATATTGAAAAAGTGTTTAAACTTGTCTTAAATACTGCTATTGAAAATAATTATTCTCAAGAACAAATGCCTAAAAGAATTCTAATTATTAGTGATATGGAATTTGATTCAGGTATTGATATTGGAGCTCCTCGTGGTAGCGAGAAACAATTGTTCTCTAATATTCAAGATGCTTACGAAACAAATGGTTTCAAACTTCCTAAGATTATCTTTTGGAATGTAGCTTCAAGGACTGGTACAATTCCAGTTCGTGAAAACGATCTTGGTGTCGGTCTCGTATCAGGATTTAGCCAACAAATTTTAAAAATGGTTATGTCTGATAAATTAGACCCATTTGAGATTATTGTTGAACAACTTTTAAGTGAAAGGTATGAGCCTATTCACTTATAATTTTTTCTTTTTAAGGAGATTAAACATGATTGAAGAATTTAAAAAAATAAATACATTAAAAAGAAATAAAGAAAAAGAAATGGAGAATTTTCTAAGAGAAAAAGCAAATGAAAATTGTAGAGTTTATATAAGTTTTGAAAGTAGTGGTCCTTTTTGTATATATAAAATTTCACATTTTTATGATAAAGAATTAAAACAAGAAACTTTACAAAAATTTGCAGATAAATTTGATTTA
>JAEEGL015051332.1_pt1 | contig 29696 bp, 23 predicted proteins | sample 9134231 | NCBI WGS metagenome assembly JAEEGL01 (sample SAMN16246548, study PRJNA631951) | gut metagenome | biome: gut microbiome; feature: rumen; material: fiber-attached | host: Bos | place: Iran: Karaj | collected 2018-10
CCTAATGAACAAGCTAATAATACAGCTGGATCATTACATTCAGAAGGATTAACTGTTTCAGCAGCTCTCTCAAGCATTAACATTACCCAACCTCTCATTTCTGTAGCGTTTGGATCTGAGATATTAGTCATTATACCTGCATCTTTTAATGCTTGTAAGTGCTTTGCATAATATGGAATTTCTCAACCAATTAAAATGAGGGTAATAATTCAACAGTTTTTTTTAAATCTGTGTCAAAACATGTCAAATACCTTTGTGTGGTATCAATACTAGAATGTCAGAGGAGTTTCTGAATATAAAAAAGATTAGCTCATCTTTTTAAAAGTAGTGTGGCATAAGTATGTCTGAGTTTATGTGGCCATATTCTTCTTATTCAAGCAATTTTGCAAGCTTTTTGTAAAATATTTCAAATAGCATTTCTAGTTAATTTATCTCATGTTCAATTTAAAGCATGAGAAGAGAATACATAAGAAGATTCGATATCCCTAATCTTTAAATAATATTTTATTGAATTTAATGTTTGAGTAGGGCATGGAACATATCTAAATTTTCATCATTTCCCATAAATTGTTAAATCTTCACCAATATCTTCTATTTTTAAATTACACAGTTCAGAAACTCTTAGTCCAGTTCATAAAAGAGTATAAATAATAGTTAAATCTCTCATTTGTAAAATAGGATCATCATATTTAGCTTTTTTTAATCAAGAAATGAGTTTATGTATTTCTTCTTCAGAACTACATTCTATTTTAACTTTTTCATTTTTAGCAAAAATAATTTTTGATGGATCTATTGTTTTAATGTTATGAATACGACAATACTTAAGAAAATTCTTAATAGCAAATAGGTAAGAATTACAAGAATTAACTTTACATCAATTGTTTCTTAAAAGTTGAACAAATTCTTCAATATCTAAGATGGTAATTTCAGAAGGATTTTCTAAACATTTTTTCCTTTCATAAAGGAAACGATTAAATTTTTTAATGTGTCTAGAATAAACAGAAACAGTACTTGTGCTTTGATTTTTAACATCAGCTAAATAGCTCTGATAATTAGAGATAATCATAATAATTGAATTATAAAAAATAAAATAAGCCTCTAATTAAATCCGAAATTAAAAATCTTGCAAAAAATCTACCATTCTTTTATAATGGAGATAATTTATTAGTATAAAATAGAAAAATGGAACAACTTAATGATTCAGAACAGATAAGAGCTGAGCTAGATAAAATCGATTTTTCATTATATAGAGATTTTAATTATCTCCCATATTGAGACCCTGAAAAAAAGCAAGAAATGATAGAGAATTTTGAAAATGTGCTAAAAAATAAGATAACAGAAATACTAGTAATGAATGTTTATGATAATGTTTGATGTGGCTGAGAAAAAAGGAAAGAACTTCATAAAGAAGTTCAACGTTTTATTGATTTCGCAGAATGACGCTTAAAATATTATGTATTAAAAACGAATGATGAAATCTATTGAGTATTTGTTTGAAGTACAGGATGATCTACTCCTAGAGCAACAGAATACTATATGCAAGAATTCCTAAAAGATTCAGAAATAAATAAAAAATCAAAAGTTTTAAAAGCTAAAACTTCTGATTTGCTAAAAAATAAAATTGAAGATTAATATTCCCAATCGGGTTTATTGAGACGATAATGGTTTAACCAATCAGAAAATTCTTTTGCACTAATTCCTATTTTTCATGGAATATTTTTAACGATATCTACGTCAAAAAACTTTCATCTGTATTGAGCTTGTAGAGTATTTCATTGATAATCAAACGCATATAATCGATATCATTCGTCATTATTTTTTACCATACTCATTACTGAGTTGATAAGATTAGCAATAGCTTTTGCTTTTTTTTCTCCTATTTCTTTCGGAAATTTAAGAATTGCTCAATCTTTAGAAGAAAAAACAAAATGACTATCATCTAAACTGTAAGAGATATCTCTATCCCAAGAATGAAGTTCGAAAGATTTTTGTCAATCTTGAATTCTGGTGATATAAATAATATTCCCTCTCCTTTTATCCCGATTTTCTTTTCACTTTTTATCTTCTACACTGATAAATTTAGGTCTATTAGCACTAGTAATTTCATAGGTAGTCTGAATATCTCAATATCCATAATAAGTTCATTTCCCTAGAATAAGAGGATTATTTCTTTCACGAGGATCTTTGATAGGCGAGTCGTTTTCCCAAGTTCACTGATAGCTTTCTCAATAATGCCAATTCATACTTCCTTCTCAAGATCTTTTTGAATTTACAAAATCTCATTCATAATGGTCTCAATTTTTCCATGTCATAACTCATTTTCAGTCCATTTCTCATTCATGAAAATCACCTTCATAATGTCTTCAGTCTCAGAAATCAATTGTTCAGAATTTTTCATATAATTCATCTTCAAAATGACCTTGATACTTATCTCAATTAGGTTGAATTAGTATTCCATTACTTCAGATTTGATCTTTTTTAATTGAACCGATAAAGAATCAATTAGCAAAACGACTATAATTTGTTAAACGATGATATCATAATCAAGTATATTCTTCAGGTCGAAATTCATCAATACTATAATAATTATTTCAGTTTATAGTTATATATTCTCTCATATTGTCATCTCTTCTTAGATATTCAGGATGGATAACAAATTTATTATTTTCCCGATATCAAATTGATGCAATAAGTTCAGGAGTAAATTCTCATTGTATAGTGCTATCATTGATAACTCCTTCTGTTTTAGGCTTGTTATTCCTAATATTTTGAGCTTGAACTGCTTGTGGATTTTGAGTTAGCAATAATCAAACAAGCATAAGAGTTGTTCAAAGACTCTTAATTCATCATTTTTTTCAAATAGTATTAGTATTTAACTTCTCCATTGTAAAGAAATGGTTAGTAAAACAAAGCATAGTATATTTATATAACATATATATGTCAAGTATTTAGGATAATATTGGTTCATAAAATAGAAAAAAGAGACTAAAAAGGTCTCTTTTCTTATCATATGAAGGTAAAAGCTTTAGTTTCAAGTTATCTCATTAGCAACTTTAGCAAGTTCTTCTTGAGATAATGCTTCTCACATCTTTGTTGTTAAGAATCCAGGATAGTGTTTGAAAAACACTTTTTCTTCTGCTTCAACAGGACTCCATTTGTGATCAAGATTCCACATTGGATAAAGTTTAATATGAAGATGATTAACTCACATTCATTCCATAATCATTCCAACTCTTACAACTCATAAGCTTTTTTTTAAGAGATTAACTACTTCATTAATGGCCATCATATAACGACCATAAAATCATTCATCACTTATAGTAAAAAGATCAGAATCATAATGCTTTTTAGGGATAACAAGAGTTTGTCATTTGCAGTTTGGTTGAAGATCTAGAAATGCATAGAATTCATCATTCTCCCAAATCTTTTGAGAAGGAATATCATGATTTACAATCTTACAAAAAATACAGTTCTCGTTCATAAATTATGAATAGAAAATAAAAAAACTAAAATAGTGCTAGTAATATATATCAAAAATTCAATATAAAATACTAAAATGATATTGAATTTAAACTACCGAACTATTACAATAATCAATGAACAAAAAACAAATACGAAAAGCTATGATGACAAGTTTAGACAAACATTTAACTCAGAGAAAAGCTCTTGCCAATAGGCAGTACAAAAAAAGAAGAGAGCTGAAAGAATTGAAGGAGCTCATTGAAAAATATGAGCAAGAGTTGAAAGAACAAGGAGGTATTCCTTCAAAAAGGTTTATTTATAACCAAAATAGAAGGATTGAGAGAAGTACAAAACTGATGCTCCTGATTCGAAAGAATACGGAAAAGTTGATAGATCTCGATGCTAGAATCTCAATGGAAAGGAGAGAGCTTGAGTGGACGGGAATCGTTAGAAATTCCTCTCTAAGAAAACATCTTGAGTCTTTCTTAGCTGATGTAGAAAATCTCAGAACTAGCTCAGGCTGGCAATCAGTTGTGATGGATAAGGATCTTAGACATCAGATTGAAAGTTTGTATTTCCTGGCTCGAAAACTAAAAAGCCAAAAATAAAACCTCTAAACTGTTTTAAAAGGGATTTTATATTCGAAATCCCTTTTTTATATCCAAAAGATATTGAAATTCTTCTGTCTCATAAGTATAAAAAAGAAAAAACAAATCATTATGAAAAAAGTAACAAAAGAAGAAAAGATGCTGATATTTAATGATCTAATGCATTATTATCAGTTTTGTAAGCATGATAGGAGAAACCATATGTTTAATGCTATTTGTTATGGGAAAAGATATAAGAAAGAATCTGCCCCAGAAGAATATTTAGAAGAGGTAAGAAAAGCTTTCGATAAAGCTAAAGATTCTTACAGTTACTATATGAGAATGAAAACAGTGGCATTACTCCTAAGATTAAACTTAATTGATTTCATAACACTAGAAGAAAAAACGCAGGCTTTTAAAGATCTTATTGCTCATTACAGATGGCGTATTTATACGAAGCTACACTATGTTAAGGTCATTGAGAAAAAATTAGCAGAAGTAAAAACTTCGGATACAAATCAGGTTGAGGATTTTAAGTTGCAATTCCAAACAAATAAAGCAGAAGTAAACAAATATGTACTAAAGCTGGATATTGTAAAAAAAGTTAGAAATGAAATCATAAAATAACTTAAGAGAAGGTAGTATTTATGCCTTCTTTTTTGCTATTATTAAATTTTTTTTAAATTTTTACTTGCATTCAACTTGACATATCTGTATATTGATGTGGCTTACAGAAAACATATACTAATAAACAAAATTTAAAGTTATGGCAAAAGTAAAAAGATCTGAAGAATTGGAGAAGTTCCTCGTAGAGAACAGAGTTCGTGTCACCGAAAAGAAAGGTGGCGTAGTAGTAATCGAGCCGAAAGCTGGAAGCACAAGCCCGTCGGACGAGATTTCAACGGTATTATCCATGATTATCGACGCCAACCCAGAGCTCATCAACACCGCGACCGGTATTACACCAGTTCCAGGAGCCAGCGGAGCTCAGTTCAAGGCGATCGCAACATTCGTCAGCATTCCAGAGCTCAAGGAGAAGTTCTTCAAGAAGTAGGCTACAATTAGCCGATGGCTAGCGTTTAAGATTTATTCGCTAGCCTTTTTATTTTCTATTGAAATTAAAGAGAATAATAAGTAATCTAAAGTCAATAATAAAAATTGTCTAACAAATCATAAAGAAAGGGAAAAAATATGTCTGATTTAAAAGGTTTTGAAGAGTACCTCATTTCTGGAAGAAAAATGAAAGCTGAGGTTGATGGTGACTTAGTTACTATTAAAATTGGCGACCAACATCAAGGTATGGTGCCTTTTGAGTTCGAAAAGGAACCGTCCGTATACTTGGCGGCTATGAAGAAATTTGAAGAAAAGAACCCAGGATTTGCAGCTGTTACACTGATGCTTCAGCTCAAGGATACGGTAATCTACCGCTACAAAAGGATCCTTTAAACCACTCAAGATTTGCGTCTTAGTATACATTCTAGGACGCATTTTTATACTATAAAACACCTTGTTTTCATCTTTTAATTAACTACATTAATACTGTTTTATATAAAGATTAAGAGTTATGACAACACGAGCAGAATTGGCTGATATATTATTTCCTGATGTTCATGAAACTATAGAAGATATTATAAAAAAATACCCTAAAAGAACAGCAGATAAGGTTCTTCGTTTTGCTCCAAGTCCAACAGGATACCTTCATTTTGGTGGATTATATACATCATTTGTAGGATGGAAATATGCAAAGCAAAATAATGGAATAATGTTATTAAGAATTGAAGATACGGATCAAAAAAGAGAAATAGAATGAGCTGCAGAACTTCTAATTTCTGCATTACAAAAATTCTGAATTGAATTTGATGAAGGACCAATAAATACAAATGAAGAAAAATGAGAATATGGTCCATATACTCAGTCAAAAAGAGGACATCTTTATAAAGTTTTTGCTAAACACTTGCTTGCTCAAGGAATGGCTTATCCATGTTGGATGTCTGAAGAAAAATTAAATGAAATTAGAGAAATGCAAATGGTATCAAAGATTATACCAGGTATTTATTGAAACTATTCTGAATGGAGAAATAAAACTCCAGATGAATTACTTGAAAAATTCCATGAAGAATGAGATAAATTTCCAGTATTAAGATTCCGTTCTCATTGAGATACTTCAAGAAAAATAGTATTCAAGGATATGATTAGAGGAGAAATCTCTATGATTGATAATTATAACGATATTGTTCTTATTAAGTGAGATGGATTGCCAACATATCATCTAGCTCATATCGTAGATGATACATTAATGGGAGTAACAATAATAACAAGAAGTGAAGAATGGTTAACATCAGTACCTCTTCATTTACAATTATTTAATGCATTTAATTTACCTGCTCCTCAGTACTGTCATCTAGCTCCTATTTGTAAATTAGATGAAGGAAAGAAGAGAAAACTAAGTAAGAGAAAAGATCCAGAAGCTAATGTTGAATTCTTTTTTGAATGAGGATATCCATCACAAGCTTTGCTTGAATATATTATGACATTAGCAGATTCTTCCTATGAAGATTGGCAAAGAGAAAACGAGGATAAATCATTTATGGATTTCCAATTCTCAATTGAAAAGATGAATGTTGCAGGTCCATTATTTGATTTTGTTAAATTACAAAATATCTCTAATAATTATCTTTCTAAAATATCTACAGAAGAGTTATATAACCAAGGATTAGAATGGGCAGAAAAATATAATCAAGAGTTGGCTAATCTTATGAAAAAAGATCCAGATTATACAAAAGCTGCTCTTAATATTGAAAGACATACAGAAAAAGATCCAAAGAGATTTACACTCTATACAGATATAGAAAAGAATATCCTATTCTTCTTTGATGAAAAATGGCCAGAAATAAAAGTAAATAAACCAGAATTCCCTGAAAATATTTCAGCAGAAACATGGAAAGCTTTTGCAGAAGATTATGCGAACAATTATGATATTTCAGGAGATGTTCTTACTTGGTTTGAACAATTAAAAGAAATAGGAAAGAAATATGGATTTGCTGCAAATAATGCTGAATTCAAACAATGAGGTTTTGTTTGAAAGGTTGGTGATTTAGCAATGTTCTTAAGAATCCAACTTTGTTGAGCAAAACAAACTCCTGATCTTTTCTCAGTAATGAAAGTGCTAGGAGATAAAAGAATTAAAGAAAGATTATTAGATTTATAAAAGCAATGGAGGAGATAAGAAAATCAGATCATAAGAATTATTTGCCATCATATCCTTTTTCTACAAAAGAAATAATAAAGAACTATATTCTTCCTAATCAAAAGGATATTTTTGAGAACTTTGCTGAAAAAATCTCAAACGATGCTAAAAAAGATGGAGGAAGAGGAAGGAAATTCTTAGAGTCTCAATGATTGAAAGCATCTGCTTCGTGTAAAAGAATAGCAATTCTTTCAAAAGAAACAGAATGAAATTCTGATAATCAATTAGTTGAAGAAATAATAAATATGGATTATCAAAGTGTTGCTGAATTCTTTAAAGAATTAGCTTCATATTATGAAGTTAATAATCCAATTAACCAAGAATTAATAACAATTAAAGAACTCTTTGAATCAATGTGGAAAGTTTCTAAGAAACATACAAATATTATTAATAGAGAACTACTAAATACATTAAATAATTAGCTTTAATTTCTAACACTATTTAATGCAGTTAATAGTAAAAGAAATAGAAAAACAAGAGGTAGAGAAAATGGAAAAATCTTTTTCTAAAGAGTTTTTGGAAAGTATAAAACCTCCATATTATAACCAAAAACTTTTCAAGTTTTTTACCTATAAAACCAACTTAAATATAGATGATGAGAAGTTGCTTTTGAAGGTAGATGCTGAACATTATTATGAATGACAATATGTGTCAACTTCTTATACTTGAGATCATATTTTCTTAGCAATATCTGATAAAAAAGTTTGAATAGATATTGAAGAAATAAAAGAAAGAAGCTCTGAAATGATAGATTTTTTTCCGGAAATTGATTATGCTTATTTAGGTGAAAAATCACGAGAAAACTTTTTTGTATTACGAACAGTAGAGGAATGCTTAATAAAAACAAGTAATGCCTGTTTCTTTGAAGACTGAAAAAATGTTAAAATTAAATCATTAGAAAAAAAAGAACAAGAAATTTCTTGAATCCAATTCTCTTGGGAATCTATTATGACATTACATGAAAAAGACTATAGAGTATATACGTGAAAATCTGATAATAAGATATATAGTATTTGAATAGTCGCAGAAGAAAATTAGTTTTCAAGCCACTCAACTCAGTGAACATAGAATCCTCAATTAAATGTATCTCTTTTAACGTTTCAAACGAGAGAAATCTTTTCTCCTATTTTTTCAGAATCATCTCATCTTCATCGGAAAACAATAGTTATTGGTTCATCTCAAAATTTTCCAAAGATTTTTAAATGTGCTCATCAATTCTTTCAAACTTTTTCAACTCTTTGAACGGCAATATTCTCAAATAGAAAATTAGGTTCATTATTTCCTTCTCAGAATGGAGCTAGACTTTCAATTTCACATAATTCTTCATAATTCCATTCATGAGGAAATAAGACAGTATCAATCATAGTTACTTTTTCTAATTGATCAGGAGTAATACATTCATCACAATGTTCTTCAAAAATCTTAATAACTTTATCTAAATCATCTAATTCAATAGTTAATCCTCAAGCACCTTTATGTCATCAGAATCTTTTTAAATAAGGAGATGCTTTAGTAATCATTTCAATAACATTAAAATAATCTGGTCCTCTAAGAGAGGCAACAGCTTGTTGTTTTTCTCTATCTATCTTAAATACAGCAGAAGGTTTATTATATTTTTCAGTAATTCTTCAAGCAACAATTCAGATAATTCCCTCGTGAAAATCTTCATCACAAACAGATAAAAATGATTTTTCTGAATCTAGTTCTTTCTCAGCAATCCTAAAAGCTTGATCCTGCATTCTCCTCCTCTCAGTGTTAATATCTTCAATTTTTTGGATATATTTTTCTTGTTCTTCACTTTCACATAAAAGAACCCTTAAACTATCATAGGGACTTTCTAATCTTCAGCCAGCATTAATCCTAGGTCAAATAACAAATCAGATATGAAAAGTATCAATATTTCATTTAATATTTAGGAATTTAAGAAATCCTTGTAATCCTTTTGGTAATGTCTCAGGATGACAATTCATAATCTCCAATCATCTTTTTACAATAACTCTATTTTCATGAACAAGAGGAACAATATCAGCGACAGTTCCTATTGCTACAATAGGAAGAAAATAGTTAAAGATTTCATTCTTTTTATCTTTAGAAATCGTGGATTTTGATAACATTGCATTTAAAACTTTAAATGCTACTCAAACACCAGCCAATCCTTTAAATTCATAGTTAGGAGATACCTGTGGATTGATAACAGCATAAGCATCAGGTAATGTTTCTAATGCGTGATGGTGATCTGTGATTATTAAATCAATCCCTAATTCTTTAGCATGTTCGGCTTCAGCAAGAGAAGTGATTCAATTATCCACAGTAATAATAAGAGATACTCATTCATTATGCATCTCATCAATATGCTTTGTCTTTAATCAGTATCAATCTTCAATTCTATTAGGATATCTGATACTAACGTTTTTATAATTAAGAAATTTCGTAATAAACTTGTAAAGCGTATAACTAGCAGTAATTCAATCGACATCATAATCTCAAAAAATAATGATTTTCTCATTGTTTTTTAATGCTTGGATTATTCTGTTAACTCACTTATCCATATCATTAAGCAAAAAAGGGTCTAGCCAATAATTTGCTAGAGTAGGATTAAGGAATTTAGAACTATTATCTGAAATGTTTCTTACTTTTAATAATCTTTCAATAAGAGATAAATCAGCATCTTGATTTAAGATTTGATAACGCATATATGAGAATAGGATATAGAACTTAATCTATTCTTTTGGTTTTTTAACCGTCTAGCTTATAAAAAAATATCCAAAGAAATCAAGCTAGAAGACTAACCAATAACAAGCTTCAAACTTCATGGAAGAGCTTCTTTTAATTCAACGAAATTTCACCAAACTCTTTTTATATCAACAGTACGTCATTTAGTTTCTCATCATTCCCATACTTTAACTTCTCATTGGTTGTCATTAAGTATTTTAACTAAATCAAGAGGAAGAATAGTATTCTCTTCAAGTTTAATAGGGAACTTAACTTTAGCAATATCTCACAATAAAGATACATCAGTATCTAATTGAATGACAGCCTTAAATAAATTTGTTCTATCAGCAACAGTACTAATAGAATCAACAGTTCATGTATAGACAGCATCCTGATAAACAACTTCAACAGGTTTGTCACTTTGAATATATTGATACTCATCAGCAGTAATATAAACTTCAATTTGTTGTTCTCTAGTACCAGAAACTTTAAACATTTGTGTTCATGCTCAAACTTCTTGTCCTTCTGTTGTAAGAATTTCACCAATAATTCAACTAACAGGACTTCTTACAGAAAGTTTGTTGTACTGAGTAAGCATTGATTCATATCAAATCTTAGCAGAAACAATAGCATTATCTAACATTGCTAATTGAATATCTTTATTTTCTAATACGGTATCATAAGCAATTTTAGCATTTTTAAGTCAAATCTCTGCTTGGAATAATGCATTCTCTGTCTTATTAATAGTGTCTTCTAATGTAAGATTAGCATTCTCTTGAGCTAGTGTTCATGATCCTGATGCTTGAGCATCAACTTGGCTCTTAAAAGTAGTTACGTTAGCTCTTCAAGCTGAAGCTTCAAATGTTTGAAATGTTGAAATGTATTTATCAATAGTAGCTTGTGGTAAAGTTCAAATAGAAGAAACAGAGTTCCTCATAACAGTAACCATAGCTCCTCATAGTTCTGATATCTTTTGATAAGCTTCATCTAGTTTAGCTACAGAAGATTGTAATTCATTAATATCAGCAGGAACATCAGCTAAAGCTTTTACAGTATCTTTCATAGTATATAAATCTCTTAACTTTTGCTTAGTCTCTTCTTTTTGATGTAAATCCTTTGCTCAAAGATACATTTCTAAAGCTTTATCAAGATTATCTTCATGATATTCAGTTACTCATAAAAGAGCATCAGTAGTGTCTAGAACAGTATCAAGATAATTTATTGTTCAATTTTTTAGAGCAAGAAAAGAATTCTTAAGAGTATCAACACTACTATCAGCAGTACTTACACTATTTTTTACTTGTTTTACACTAATTTCAGAACTTTTCTTAGCTAATTCAAATGCTTTTTGAGCATTTTCATAAGCATTTTTAGCTGATTCAATTTGTTGATTAATAGTTAATTCAGTTTGTTGCTTTGTTAAAATGGCTCTATCAAGAGTATTCTTAGCATTATCTACTTGTAGTTTATAACTTGCTATAGTATCAGATAAGGCAATAACAGGTTGTCATCCTTTAACTTCTTGTCCTTCTTTAAAATAGATTTTAGAAACTTTTCAATTAGCTTGTGCAGTAACAATAATATCTTGAGAAGAAGCAAATTTACCAGGTTTCTCAATCATTAATTGATGAGTAAATTCAGATAAAGTAGCAACTTCAGGAGTTCATTTCTCAAAAGTATCTTCTTCAATTTCAGTAGCAAGGCTACTTGCATATATAAGTCAGAATATGACGATGAATACAGCAACAAATGACGCTCACCATAAAACAAGTGACTTCTTAGTCGAATTAGCCATAATAACAACAATTAAACAAAAAAATAAAACATTTGATTAAATTTCATTATATGAATTTGCATTGAATCTGCAAGGTTTTTACTTTATGCTTTCTTTTCCATCTTTGCTTTCTGAATCTTGATCTCCAATTTTTGGATATCTAACATAACATCATCTAATTCATGTTGTTTTTCACTAATTTTCTCAGCAGGTGTTAAAGGCATTGAAGATAAAGCCATAAGCATAGATCTAACATAATCAGCAGTTTGTTGCTTTGTTTTTAATTCTCTTTCTAGTTCATCTAATGTGCTTTCTTTCTTTCATAATTCTTGAGCTTTAATTCAAAGAGTAATATCAAGAATAGAAAAAGTCTTATATCAGCTAGGACAGTTTTCATTAGATCTAATAAAATTGATTTCTTTAATTTTGAAAAGGAATTCTAAGCTTGGAGTGTATGCTTCTAATACTTCAATAATGCTAGGATTAGCTTGAATAAAGAAATCAATAGGCATGTGTTTCTTTAATCCTAAAGCATTCTTTTCTTGAAAGATTGCATAGAAAATATCAAAAATAAGATTTGCCTTATAATCTTTAGTATCACAGTGAAATTGATTTATTAAAGAAGAATCAATCTTTCTACCTAAAACTTGTTCAACCATAAGAACAAATTCAGGAATGATAGGTTCAAGATGAACAAGAATATCCATAAAGATTTGTCCTGAAAGAATAATACTAGTATTGTCTTCTTTATTCTCTTGCTTTACAAGAGTGAAATACCAAGTAAAATGTTCTCTAGTATAATGTTGTAATTCAATAATAGCTTCAGAATATTCTTTACTTTTAAATGAATGAGCTTCTAATTTATTTTTGATATCATTCCATTTTCATAATATTTGGAATCATTTTCAATCAGTTTCATAATTATCAGCAAATTTAGTAGGATACGCTCAATTTTCATAAAGAATCTTAAATAAATTCCATAGATGTTTTAAATATCAAAAGGTATCTTGAAGTTTTATCTCATCATATTTTTCACGTTGAATATTGAATAATCTTAATGTTTCCCAACCATACATTTCAGCCAATTTAGGGAACTTTTCTGGATAATTAACATAATAATCATCTCATTCTTCATGAGGAAAAATAGAACATTGGTTTCCTCCTAGTAAGAATAAGAAAAAGAAGAAATTTCTTATTGTTTGAGGAGAAAGTTCGTCGATATGGAAAACAAATTGTGATGTTGAGATTTGAATCAAAGCTAAAGCTTGTAAAAAACTATCAGCACAAGAAATACACCAAAGTTTTTTATTATTCCCTAATAACTTTTCAGGTACGAAAGAAAAATCTTTTTCAGAACGTTTTTCTATCCAAGGAATTTTTTCTAGCTCAGCATACAAGTCTTCAACAATTTCCATTCAATTTTTAGAGATGGTTTTTGCTCTTAAATCTTCTAAATCATTTTTCTTTCAGTCAATTTGATTTTTAAAATCACTCCATTCTTCTTCTGTTAAAAGGAAAATTAAATCAATTAATTCATTGATAGAAAATTCTCGATTAAGATGCCTTTTCTTCAACCAATGAAGAAGTAATAAAGAGAAACTAGATCAATCCGCATAATTTAATAAATCAAATAATTCAAAATTTCAATTTTCATCTTCAATTATGTTTAGTTTTTGGCTATATGAGTTTTGAGTGTCTATCAAGATTTCAAGTTTATCAGTTCAAATACTTTCTTCATATTCAGAAAAATTCTCATCAATCCAAGCATGATATTCTTCTTGTAATCAAGAAAAATCAAGAACAAGCATAGGGATAACTTTTTTAATTAAGCGTTGACCTGTAGCTTTAGAATATGGAACTTTTTGAATTATCTTTTCTTGTGATTCAAGATTTCATATTGTTGAAAGTGTTTCAATTACATTTTCAGTAAACTCGAAAATTGGTTTTCATCAAAAGTTAGAAACCTTATCAATGAATAATCAATTCTCATCAATATAATCCTCAGTAGTAGAAAGTCATAATTCTTTTACCTTCTCTAATGACTCATTACTTAAAAGAGGATTAACTCTTAGAATTCAATTATCCTTAATAGTATCAATATTAGTTGATGCAAGAATAGGAATAGGTTTATTGATAACAGGAATAATGATATTTTTACCTATATGTTTTTTATATCTTTTATCATTTGAGTGAACAATAATTGCTACATCAGAAAATAATAATGTAGGATCTTGAACAACAAGTGGAAATACATCATTCTTTGTCTCTACAAAACATTTAACAGTAAGTTTTAATCCCTCTTCTTCTCTCCATTCAATCGCATCATCTTCAACGATGCTATGAGTAGAAATATCCCAATAAACAAGTTTCTCTGTTTTTTTCCAAAGTCACTTCTCTTGAAATAATTTTAATAACTTAACATTTTTTTCTTCAGATAAAGAAAAATTATAGATATTATCAAAATATGATTGAGTGAATATTTGAGAAAATAAAGGCAACATCTTTTTATAAACCTTTTCTTTATGATTATGAAGTCTTTGTAATTTAGCAGGAAAAATAAGATCTTTTTTATTCTCAAGAACTAATGAATCTCAAAGAGTATCAACATCACGAATAAAACAAGGAAGAATATTCTTTCCTAATTTATGTGATCTAATCTTCCAAGCAATAGATTGATTGAGAAATCATGATAGATTCTTTCAGGAGATTTTTCTATAAGAAGGAAGGAATACGGGGAAAAGGAAATCTGCTTGTTCTTTATTTATTTTTTTAATATTCTTTTTAGGCTCATAATTTTTTGTTAATTCCATTTTTTTTCGCAAGGTAAAAGATATTTTGTTTTTTCAAAAAGTTTAGAAAATCCGAAAGAAAAACTAAACACGATAATTGTAAATTCTATACATTAAGTAGAGGAGAACTGTTGCGATAAGAATTAACATCATATCTTCAAATGGTCAAACTTGTACTTTATTTGCTTCAGATACCATCATCTTTTTTCAGTCAGTACAAACAGCTTCAATTGAATAGTAAGCATAAAGTTCTTCTTTTGCTTTAGCATCAAATGGATATTCAAATCTAGGTAATTCTGTTTCACCTACATATTTTTTATTACTTCAATCTTCAAAATCAGATTTATAGATAAGATATTTTTCTACATTTTTAACAGGAGCCCAAACAAGATAATACTTGTTACCAATTTGTTGAGTTTCAAATTGAATACTTGTTATAATACAAGTAGGAGCATCAGGGACATAGTGTTCTTCTGCTACAACTCATGTATAAACGATAGGAACAACCTCTCAAGTTGCTTCAGGATCATCAGGTCTATTGTGTTCATCAAATGGATTTACATCAGGCTCTTCTCCAGATAATCCAGTATATTTAAATTCACTAACCTCAGATGGTACTCCTTCTGCAATATGTTCAGGAGTTGTTGCATATACTCTAAATTCATAAGTTTTTCAAGGAGCAACATTAACATCATGATTAGGTCCTTGTGCAAAATCAGTCCATGCATCTTCCTCAGCAGTTCCTTTCTCCCAATAAGTTACAACATAATCAGAACTTGCTCAACCTTCTGTTTCCCACTCAAGATGTACAAGTCCATTCCTAGAACTATCAGAAAAGATTTTTAAATTTACAATCTTTATGTTATCTTCAACTGTAAAATAATATAATCATGTATAAAGTGTAGGTTGTGTAGCAGCAGTAACTTGAACGTTAACAACCTGTTCTCAAGTAGCAGTTAAAGATAATTGTTTAGTAAAATATCCATCTCATTCTTTATCCATTGGATATTCTTGTACTCATGAAATGATAAGAGCTACAGAGCTAACATGCTCATCAGTTCAAACTTCAAAACGAACAATATCTCATAGTCTCAAATCTCTATTAGGCGTCATCATAACTTCTGGTTGAAGATCAGTTGGAATAGGAGAATAGTTGAAAGTTATGATTTGTGATTGAGCAACAGTATCTCATTGTAAATCCACGGCTCTTAATTCAAGAGTGTTAGTTCAATCTTTAGTAAGTTGTACAGTTTCACTAAGTACTCAATTCCCATCAGTTATTCATTCCTTAACAAGCATGTTGTTAAGATAAATCTGAATACGTGAATTAATATAATCAGAAGCACTTGCTAAAACAGTTATAGCAGAAGATTCTTCAGTTGTGTTTTGAACTGGAGAAAGAACTTCAATAACTCACATATCAATTTTTTTATCAGAAGTAACTGTAATAGAAGTAGTCCCTTCAATAGTTTCATTTGTAAATTCAGTAACAGTTACAGTATAAGTACCGGCTTTTTGAAGCAATAATCATTGAGTATATGGTTTAGTTCATTGATCTTGTAATTTAATACTTCACCGTCATCCATCAGGTAAAGTTACTTCATGAGATTGTAAAATATTATTATTTTCATCAGAAACCACAATAGTGAAATATCATTCATAGTTTTTCATTACTTCACCGTTTTTAATTGCAGTGATAGTAAGATCAACAGCTTGATTTACCTGGAAATTTGATGGATTAACCTCTACTTGAAAACTATCTGGAAGTGTTGCACTTCAAATTGCGAATACAACATATTGTCATAATCAGAATATACAACAAGCTAATCAAATTAAAAACTTCTTCATTTAGATTATTCTTAAGGTAAAACTGAATGTTCTTCTAAACTATTAAGATTTCCGACACTGAGTGGTGTTTTGTTTCATTTTTTATCTTCTTTTTGTGAATCACCAAGAAGAATCTGAGTCATATCTCATGAATATGGAACCTCAAACCATCATTCTTTATAATCACGATCCTTAATTTCAGTTAATGATACTTCAATACTTCATAGATTTTCATTAAGTATCTCATAATTTACTCAAGAAGCAACTCAAGTATCAAGTTCTATTTTCTCAGGGTTATAAAGAATTCTTATGTTAACACTTTCTGCAGATTGAACTTTCTCAGATCCAAAAACTTCAAAAATTCATCATTCTGTTTTATAGGCAAGATCCCATCATTCATCCTTAACTTTTTGAATCTCTCAAATGTCTAAAACACTTGCAGTTAATCAAGAAAGATTATTAACAAGAAATAGTAGTCCTAAAGCTATAAATGGAGCAATGATAAGAATAACAATGTTCTTAATAATGCGACTACTTTTCATTGAGATTAACAAAAAACAAAACAAGCTTTTCGCCCTATAAAGAGCAGTGTATATAAATGTTGATAAAAGTCAAATAAAATTCTTGCAAAAATTTATAGAAAAAAGGCGTTTTTATGACAGAAAATCTCCTTGTGTTTCAAGTGCATCGATGCTCGCAAGAAGTTGTGTTTCTTCATATAATCAACGAAGTTCTTCACTAGTTTTTTCTGTTAATTGAGAAATTTGGTTATTAGTATCTTTATCTAACTCTTGTAAATCTTTTCTTTTTGCAATTTTTCATATAACGTTATTAAAGTCACGTTTAGCTAGAAAATCATTAATTTCTTTATCTTGATTGAGTGTCGTGATAAGACTGATATCAAAAAGTTGAGTTTGTGGATCAATAAGATTTTTTAATAATATTGTTTTCCACATCTCTTGTGGTTGGTTTTCTACACTTCAATTTTCTCCTTCTTGAGGAAAATTATCATCACCTTTTCCTTCTATATTCTCTCAATTATTAGAAGGTTTTAAAAGAGATCATTGACTAGCACTGCTATACACTTTATCAAGGAAATCTTTCATTATTACAAGAGGAGTGTTATCATTAGGATTTTCAACTTTAATTTTTTCAAAAGTTTTAACTAATGAACGGAATATCTTATATTTTTCTCAATCTCCTGGGTGAAGTTCAGATCTCTCAATATCTAATAAATATTTTATATCTCAAACAATTCTATCACGACAAACATTCTTTTCATTCTCTTTCTTTAGGAGAGCTTGACTAACAACACTTGTATCTACAACACTTTCAACATTAATCTTAGACTCGATTTTTTTTGTTATTTGTTTTTCTAGTTCATCTACACTATCAGCATTCTTATTAGGAAGAATATCTCATAATTCAAAACTAATCATATCTTGAAATCCGTGAATTTGTTTTAGAAGATTTCATTCTGCTTCATCAGATCAAAATTTAATAATATCATCTTCTCATAAAGAAATATTTCCTTTTTGAAAAATCTTTCAATCTTCAGGATTGAATCAATAAAGAGTATCAAGATTATTCTCATCCCTAAAATAAAAGATTCAATCTTCAGAATTCTCTGGATGAATAGAAATTCCTGGAAGGAAGAATTCTAATACTTTATTTTTAATATTAAATGCAGTATCTCAAGTTTTATCACTTAGATATTGTAATGTTTTACCTGCTTCTCATGTAATTTGTTCTTGTAAACAAGTCCATAATCTTTGATAACAATATTCTGCAGCAGGATTAAGTGAAAGATTCTTTTTAACAACAAAATTCTTTAAAGAATTATCTTGTAAATCTATACTAGGGAGATTATTATTCTTTAAAAATTCTTCAAATTTCTTTTGCTCTTCTGGATTAGAAGCAAATTTTTCATAAATAGAATTGAGTTGTTCAATAGGAATAGCATTCCATATTTGATCCATTTTAGTTTTAGTTTCAGCATTAGGAGTTTCTCACTCTTGTAATTTAGGAAGAGTTAGAAAGTCTTCTATTTTTTTATTGAATCATTTCATATTGTTGTAAAGAAAATCTTTTTCTCATTCTTTATAAGAAGTTGGATGAACAGAATTTGTAATTCATACAAATTCTCTAGGTCATTCAATCGCCTGTTTTCTCCAAAAGGCTTCAGGATCTTTCCAATATTCTTGATCACGTCTAATACTTGCGGAAAAAGATTCATATTTACTTTTCATATTTGACGTATCAAAGCGTCCAAGATCATCAATAGTTTTATTAATTGCTTCAGCATATCTTTTACTGTTAGAATCTTTAATAAATTCCTCATCATTTAATAAGTCTTCAAGGAATTTCTGAGTATCTTTGTCCCATTTTCATGTTAAAGTATCAAGGTCCCATATATGTTCTTTATCCAAATATGCAGAGAGTAATAGTTGTAGCATAAACAAATTATCAGAATTTTTCATATCATATTTTATAATCATCTCTCAAATCATTTCACTTTTCGTATATTTGTGAAATAATTCTACAGTCTTTTTATATTCATCTAATTGTAAAGTATTGTTTTCAGTCTGTTCCCCTTTTGCTGTATCTTCAAATTCAGCAGATTGATCTAAATTATTTTTATTAAAAATTTCTGGCACTTTCTTACCCTGCTCTTTGTCTGCAAAAATCCAAAGAGTATTTACATTAAATAGTTTTGTAATATTTTTAAGTCTTTCGTTATTCCATTTTTCAAATTCTTGATTAAGACTATTTAGATTATAAAATTTAGGATTTGTTTCTTTTATGAAATAAAGTTTTGGTCACATTCATCAATTACAATCTACAGAATCTATTAACCAATTATTGATTTCAGGTTCTCTTATAATCTTATTAAGATTCTTTTTAAACCACGCGTTAACAACATCATCTTTAAATATTTCATCTATTTGTTTTAAAGCCTCTTCTTTTGCATGTTCTGGTATTTCTGATTTAGCTTGTTCAACTACTGATTTCCTTGAGGTATCGGTTCTTTCACTTTTAGTATTTGAATCAGAATTCTCATTAGATATTGGACTACTTCACTGTGAATCCTTATGATGCTGATCAGGTGTGCTACTAGGTGTCTTATTATAGTTTTCATTATTATCTGAGTTATAATATTTTTGAGTAAATGAAGTTGCGTATTTCGCCGCTCATGTAGCAAAACCAACTGCTCATTTTGAAGCACTACTTGCTAGAGATACTAATGTAACTCAAAATTGACAAACACCATCCTTAATACTACAGTTTTTTTGAACTGCTGCATCTTCAATATCACGTTTTAATACTTCATCACTAATACGTCAAACATCTTTTTCGCTAATACTATTATTTGAATCAATATAACCAAACAAAGCATTTAAAAATTTTCTTCTTAGTGAATTTGAACTAAGATTATTATATTTTTCCCTAATACGGCTTTTTGGCCTTTCTTTTAAGCCTTTAAACTTATTCCAATTTGAAAAATTTTTCCATTCTGAAAAAAAGCTTATTTTTGGTCTTCTTAGACTATCTGTTTCTTTTCATTGTTCTGTACTAGATGATGAATCTGCAACAGAAGTTTGTGCGGAAGTATTGTCTGGAGAACTTACTTCATCTCCCGAACTTCTAATTGCTCTTTCAAATCGTCCTGACATTCTATAAAAGATGAAATAAAATTACTTTATCAAAGGTATATGTGCCATTTTTTCTTTTAAAGCTTCATTATCTTTAGTCTTCCTATATATCAGTTTTTTAGTTAGAAGATATCCTCCTAAAACAGCTAATGCAACTCACAAAATAATAAATGCAGATTCCATTCAAACAATAGCTGCAAATCATCAGAATCATAACGCTCAAATAATTTCTCAAATTCTACCCACAAATTCTTGTAATCAAGAAATAACTCCATTATCTTTTGGCTTTGCATATCAAGTAACAAGCGCAGAAGTTACTGGAGATAATAGGGCAACCATAAGAGAAATTAAGAAACTAAGAATTATAATAGCAAAAAATCACTTATAAATTCAAAGCAGAATATAAATAATTGAACTAAGCAAAACTAAAATTGTAATAACAATTTTTTTGCTATATTTATCTCAAACACCTCAAAAGAAAACATTAATCATATAAGGTATTCTCATTACGGCAAATAAGATGGCAATTTGAGAAAGTGTAAGATTGTTGTCTAATGCAACAATAGGGATAAAAAGGAATCCAACATAGTTCATAAAACATGTTAATGCTTCAGATCAAAGTGCAACATACATTGGCATTCAATATCCTTTCAAAGTGACAAACATTGATTTCCAAGGTCCTATAGAAAATATTTCTTTTATAAATGTTTGAATTACTCAATTTTTTCCTAATAGTTTTTTTACGTTATCAAGATCTTCATCAATTTCATATTCAACATCATCCATACGTGTTTCTAGTTTCTTCCAACTCTTTGAGAACTTTTTACCAATAAAATCTTGTATCTTGCTATCTTGCATAACAGATAACATTGAGAAGATAACAATAAATAAATACATATATGGAAGTTCAATATAGTATACTAAGACAGCCGTAAGGAGTGCTCAAATAACATAAGCTAAGTTCATACTAGAAAAATAAACTCAGAATACTTTACTACGATTTTCAGCTTTTCATTTTTTTCAATAAATGTTACGATAGGATGTGAACATCGTTGCACTAGCAATACCATTAGCAATAACGGCTAATGAAAGCCATCCTGCAGAATGCTGAATTCATGCTATAAAATATAAACATCCACAAATAGCATAAATCAATTTTCAAAGTAGTAGAAGATATCTTGTGTTACCTTGATCATTCATAACTCCAACTGGAATGGTAACAACGAGTTTTACAAATGCTAAAAGTGTTCAAATTAAGGTAACTCATAATCAAGCTCAAACAATAGATTTAACATAAACAGAAAAAAGCGTATCTCATCCTAGTCCCCATCAAATCATAAATAGGAAAAAAGATGCAGAGATTAACCTCACATTTACTGGTATAGATAATTTTTCTTTTAGTGTTTCTTTTTTCTTCATAAAATCCGGATTTTTCTAAATCGTATCAAGTATATCCAGAAATCAAAAAAAAGCAAAAAAACCTGAAATTAAATCAGGTCTTTTTTGTGTATATTATATATTTCCCAACTAATTTAGAATTTTAAGTTTCATGGAAGTTGTGAACTGAATTCTTCCCATGATTGATTTAATTCGTTTTCATTAATATATGAAATCCAATTCTTTAATGTCTTAAGTTGATTCTTTTTTGTTGGAGGGAAGTAATAGTTGTCCATACCTGCCTCAGCTTTATCTATTTGAGCTAATATGCTACTAGCAGTAGCATCCATAGCTATAGAAATACTACAAGCATCTCCAACAGCTTTTACTCTCCAAAGAATAGTTTTATATGCATTAGTAATAGCAGCAGAATCTCATGATTGTTTTGCCAAATAAAGTGCTTTAACATCTCAAAGTAAGAAGCTAGAATTTAATGCAGCAGTAATTTGACTTAATTGAGCTTCAGTAGGAATAATTTTTTCATCAGCACTATAAGAAAGATCATTAGTAATACTTTCTTCATTAACATTAGTTGTTCATTTGTTGTTAGAAGTTAAGAAAATATCTCCTGAAATAATTCCAGCTAAATCACTATAAGTGATTTCTTTAATAGGAGCCTCTGCTTCTTTGTTTTCTCATGAAACACTTGTCGTATAAGTTAGGTTTCAACCTTTACTTAAAGTAGATGTGAATTCTTTAATATCGCTAATATTAGTAATATCATCAGGAGCCATAGTTAATAATTTTTCTGACTCTAATGTAATTTCTTTTTCTTCAGCTTTATCTGTAACAACAAGAGCAGAACCTTTATTTACGAGAGTAGTTTTTGCGTTACTCTTTGTTAATGTTAATGCAATTTTTTCGTCTTCTTCAGTTGCTACGACCATTTCATCTGTCTCAACTTGAAGAGTATCATTACTTTCTTCACTATCAATCTTTAAGTAATCTCATTCCATTAAGAGAAGATGATATTTACCATCAGCAACTTTATTGATGGTAAATTTAGCAGGTCATTGAATCTCTGTTTTAATATGATCATTAATGTTAAAGATAATTTTCGCACTATCTTTTAATGTAATGATATCTCCATCAAAGAGAACAGAGTTTTGGAAAGTTTTACCTTCTTTTTCTATAATATAATCTCAGTTGATTTCCAATACTTCAGCAATATAATCTGCACTTACATAATTTCAACTAGGTGTTCTTGTAGTCCAAAAAGCTCTATATTCATTGAATTCTGGAATGTCTGAAAAGAAAACTCAAAAGAGAGAAAAAACTAGAACAATAATAAACATAGCATATATCCTGTTCTTTCTTAAGATGTGAGTTCTCAAAAAACTATGAGGAACTCTACTTCTTTCCTCACAAATTCTTTGATAAAGAGCAATCTTTCTTTCGTCTGAAAGTCTTTCTCAACCTTGCTGATTAAAATATGTGCTTAATTTCATTTTATAAAAGAAAAACTAGGATATATAGTGACACCCAAAGTTAGACTCACAAGGAATTTCTCTCTAGATTCACTTTTTAATACGAATAAACTTACGATTTGTGACAAAAAAAATGAATATTTTTAGATAAGAAAAAAGTTGAAATTTTAGCATAAAAACTTGAAATTAACAAAGCCCTTGTGTATACATCTTTAAAAACAAAATAAATGCTAAAATAAAAAATGTAAAATTATGGAAAGATTCCCTTATGCAGAACTAATTAACGACATTCTTAGAACTGGGGAAAGAAGAGTCGTTGGTTTAAAAAAAATCCCAGTACCTATCGAAATCACCTCTGATGGTAAAGGTCATTTCATCGGAGTCCCACTGTTTCATTGTGATCCAGTAAACAACAAAGAAAAATTTGAGAAAGTCGTTCGTGATTTAACAATTAATTTAAAAATAAATCCGGGCTTTCTAGTACCAAATGACTCAAAAAATATTTCTTTGGAATTCCATGAAATAGGGAAACGTGTTTCGATATCAATATACAAGAGTAGTGTTATGCTTACAAGTGGTATAGAGGAGATGAACGCTATCCGTGAAATACCTCATATCTTAGCTTGTGCAGCTCTTTACAGCTGTATCTACTTTTGGAAGAATCCTCAGATGCTTGAAGTTACAGAGGATGGATCGTATTACTTTGCTTTTGGATTTAAATTCCTTTCGCCATATGTTCTTAACTCAGAACTCACTCTTCTAGAAAGGATAGAAAAAACAGATGCTAAAGGAAGGCCAGAAGAATTATTTGAAATCAGAATCGTAGCTGATCAAGAAAATCCCTCAAATCTGACGCCAGAGGATTTCTGGATGGATCCAATGTAATGAGCATAATCTAACAATTAAGTCTGGAACTTATTTTAGGTCCCAGATTTTTTAATACTTGACTTTTTATATATTGATTTATAATATATTTTAGTTTTATGGAAAATTTTTCTTAATGAGAGAGAGTTTAGCTCAAGATGAATTAGATAAAAGAAGAGATAAAAATATAGATAAATTCTGTAGGAATCTTATGGATGCTCTTTTATACCCCAAATCTTCTCAGGATGTTATAAACTGAATAGATGATATTTTTATTAAATTAAAAAGATTAATTGCTAACCAATCTAAAATAGGGAATCCCGAATTTCAAAGAAAAATATTTGTTGATACATGTAAATTTCTTAATGCACTAAATTCAAATTTTGAAGTTAGAAAATTTCATAATTCAATATCAAGAACCCCAATAGAGGAATATAATAAAATGTCGTTATGAGAACAATTTTTTAATAACGCTTATCAAGATCGTTGGAATTTTGAATATGATTGTAAAGGATGAAGCTGTTCATATTGGACTTTAAGCCTTTATAAATTTTTTCATGCTTTAAGAGAGTCTGGATTAGATATAAAACTTTCTATCTATAGATTAAAAAATACTAATGATGAATTTGTTTGAGTGGTAAGTATGAGACATTCATGATTGGTGATTAACTTTCAAGGTTTTGATTATATGATAGATTATGAATGAATTAATGATGAATTCTCATGATGTTTAATACAAGCAGTAAATTCGCTTAAAAAAGAAATAGAAAAATATGGAATTAAGGATACAGATAAACTTGATGATTTAAAAATGATAAATCGAGAAAAAAATAGTTCTCGTAGCAAAAATAACAGTATGTTGGTCCATTTTAAAAATACAGAAGACTTTATAGAGGACGTAAAAAGATATCCAGAACTGAAAAAAATATCTTTTATTACTCGTAAATTAAGAGGAGGAGAACCAACAAGACTTGATTATGAATTTTTTAAAAAATGAGTGTATATTGAAGTTGATGATTATCAAAGAATTTTTATTCTTAAAGACGATGCTGTTTTGAAAAAAGATAAAACAGAATTTATGAAGAGTTTAGCAGAAAATATAGAAACAGTGAAAGATGAATTTTGAGATAAAAAGTATTCACAACTTGATAAGGAAGAATTAAATCTTCTGTTAGGAATGATAGAAAACGATATTAATTTAGATTCTGTTATTTCAGAATATAAATAGAATTGAAATTAAAACTTCTTTTGAATATAAAACAAATGTTCTGTGAGGAACATCTTATAACGTTAAAACATCTAAAAAACAGTTAATCTCGGTCTCTCCGAGAAAGTGCCACGGTGGTGGCACATTTTTTTTAATAGAAATTAACAAAGCTTTAGTAACTTTCTGATATGATAATCAAGATCTCATGCAGTGAAAACAGCAATGATAGTATTTTTATCTGATAATTCTAGAACTCTTTTAGAGAGTACATCAAAATCTTCATAATATTCCGCATCAACACCTTTCGCAAAAAATTCTCAAACTTCACGTACGCTACTAAACTTATGCTCAACAAATAATGGTTCTTCTTTGAATAATTCTAACGGTTCTCTAGCAGCATAGATAGAGTAAATAATAGCTTTATCAAATTGAGGTATGACTTTTTGAAATTCTTTCCATCATGCTAAAACTCTACGCATTTGGTGTGGTTGAAATACGCAAAGAATTTTTTTTTCAGGGAAGCGTTCTTTCAATGTTTTAAGTCAAATTTCAAGTGATGAAGCAATGTGTCAGTAGTCAGTAAAAACTTTTGCTCAGTTTTCTAATGTTGAAAGATATTCTAATCTTCTCCAAACTCCCTTAAAGGGTTTAAAGATAGTTTCTATTTTTTCTAATGTTAGTGAAGAATCTATTTCTTGTAATAATCATGCAATTAATGAAGCATTACAATCAGTATGTTTTCACCAAACATTATCTAACTCAAAATGCTTAATAGGAAGTTTTTTGATATTCTTGAATCAAGTATAATCGGTAGCAACAGTGTTATTTTTATTCTCTAAAACAAAAGTAGTTTTTTTAGTATTTTGATTCATTTCTAAAAACGCAGACCTATAATCTTTCCAATCTTTATAATAGTCAGTATGATCGAGTTCAAGATTAGTGATAAGAAGATATTCTAAATCAAGGTGTAAGAAATGTCTTTTATATTCACAAGCTTCTAAGAAGAAATAATACTTTTTAACTAATTCATAAGGTAGTTTTTTACCAGTTAAGATGAAATCAAATAACTTATGAAATTCATCTTTCGCCTCTTCTTTTAAATAATAACTTTTGTTTCAAAGGTCAGGTACTAACGCTCAAACAATTCAGAGTCCTAGTTCAGGAATACATTTCTTTCAAGCAAAAATAGCTAGTGAAGTAGAACTAGATTTTCAGTTAGTTCAGGCAATTCAAACTGTACGGAAATACTTACTTAACTCTCATAAAAACTCAAAATAATTCCAAATTTTTAAAGGAAGATGATGTTCTTTTTTTAGACTGAAAGCATTCTGAACTTCAGGAGAATCTTTTGTTGCTTCAGAATAAATCACAATATCATCATCTTTGATATCGTATTTTCAGTGCCCAATTTTTACTGGGATTCATTTCTCTTTTAATGCTGTCGTAATCTGACTTTCTTGAGCATCAATAGCAACAAGATTTTTGTATCATAAATCCCAAATAATATGTGCTAAGTTAGATATTCAACTACCTCAAGCTCAAACAATAACAATATGCATAACAATATTTTAGTGATAAAGAATAGCATCTAATACTTTCTCTTTTGCAATACTTATCTCTTTTTTTCTATCTTTTGTAGATAATGATTTTTTATAAGACTTCAAAGAAAGAAGGGTATCTTGAAGCTTGTTTATGAATTCTGGATCATCTTGATCAACAAGTATTCAATCATGATTTTTTACGTACCATTTAGCATTATCTTTTTGGTCATGAGTCCAAGGAATAGGAATCATAATGAGTTTTAAATCAAAAAGTTGCTGTTCAGCAAGAGATGTAGTACCAGCTCTTGTGATAGCAATATCAGAATTGAGATAATATTCTCACATCTCTTTTTGAGAAAGAAAATCATGACAAGTTACATTCTTATATCCTTCAAATAATTTTCAAGTTTCTTTGTTAAGTTTTCAAAGAACGATATCAAAATGCATATTTTCTAATTCTTTATTTTTTAATGCTTCAGCTAATGCTTCATAAAGATTTTTAGATCATTGAGAACCTCACATTACAAGAACTTCAGTCTGTTTACTTTCCTTTTTAGAACTCTCAGGTAATAAATCATCAGATAATATTTGTCCAACAGTTTCAGAACCTTTAATAACATTATCAAATCCAGTAAATGTTTTTTTAGCATATTTAGATCAAATACGGTTAACTAATCCTGGATGAACATCAGATTCATGAACAATAATCTTTTTTCACAAAAATTTAGCAGCAAAAACAACAGGTAGTGCTACATATCCTCATTTACAAAATACGACATCAATCTTATATTTTTTTAAAGCAAAAAGTGATTGAACTATTCCACAAGAAAACAAAACTAAATCCCATAAATTTTTACAAATAGCAGAGAAAGATTTTTCTCTTCTTCGTTTTCAAGAAAGTATAGAACAAAAATAGAGGTTGTCGATATATTTTTTTAGTTGTTGATAATTCTCTTCTTCTAGACTTCATTTTTTTCAAAACCAAACCATATTATTAACTTTAGCTTTGAATTTACCACTATTATGGAGGTATTGAATAAGACTTTTTATTGGAAAGACATGACCTCAAGTTCATCATCATGCCCATGCAATATTGATTTTTTCCATACTACTAAAGAAGTTAAAAATATTTTCTTCATTTTAATTCATCAGGGAAATGTTCTTGATCAACTTTAGCTCAAGGATAATCATGAGCATATTTATATCATTTTCAGTATCATAAATCTTTCATCATTTTAGTTGGTGCATTTCTGATTACCATAGGAACAGGTAGATTTCAATATTTTTGAATATCTTGTTTTGTAGCTAAATCTATTTTTTCACATAGATTAGATTTAGGAGCTCTTGCAAGATAAACTGCTAATTGCATTAAAAATATTGAACATTCAGGCATCCCAACTTTTTGAATCGCATCATATACTTGGTTAGCTAGGAGTAATGCATTATTATCAGCTAATCAAATATCTTCACTAGCAAAACGTAAAAGACGTCTCGCAATATAAAGTGGATCTTCTCATGCAACTAACATCCTTTGAATCCAATAACATGCAGCATGAGGATCTGAATCACGAAGTGATTTATGAACAGCAGAAATAATATTATAATGTTCTTCTCAATCTCTATCATAATAAACTTGTTGTGTTCAAGCTTTAACTAAATGATCTTCAGTGAGCACTCATTTTCAAAGTAAAAGTAACGCAGATTCTAAAAGATTGATAGCATTTCTTAAATCTCAGTTTGCATTTTTTGCTAAAAATTTAAGTACATCATCAGAGATTTCTATTTCAGGATAATACTTTATTATAGTTCCTTTTTGCTTAGAAAGGAATTCGAAGACATCTTCAGAAGTAATTTTTTCAAAAACAAAAAGACGACAACGACTTAATAATGCATTGTTAACAGTAAAACTAGGATTCTCAGTAGTTGCTCAAATTAATGTTATCGTTCCTTTTTCGACAAAAGGTAATAAAGTATCTTGTTGTGATTTATTCCAACGATGAATTTCATCTAAGAAAACAAGAGTAGGTGTTCAATATTTTAAGTTTAATTCAGCTTTTTTAATAATCTCTGATAAATCTTCTTTTTTACTTCTCACTCAAGATAACTGAAAAAACTCAGCTTGCATACTATTAGCAATTATTTCAGCTAGAGTAGTTTTTCCACATCCCGGAGGCCCCCAAAATAGCATTGATGGAATCTTCTTATTCTCAAGAAACGTTGAAATTGGCATTCATTCATCCACTAAGTGATGTTGCCCAACAAAGGTTTCGAGAGATTTTGGACGTAAAATAGAAGAAAGCGGTTCCATAACAAAAAATGATACATAAACAGAAATTAGTCTATGTATCATCAAAAAAAGTTCAAGGTATTATTTTTTTATTTCTTTTCATTTTTCATAGATTCATTGTATCTTTCAATTGAAGAAAGAATCTCTTGCTGCGCTTCTAAAACACTACCAAATCCTTTAACATCAACTTTATCATATTTCTCGTGCTCAAGGAATTTGATTTGCTTAAAGATAGTAAATAACTCTTCTTTCATATGATGTCCTAAATCATCAATGTGATGAATCTCATCCCATCTTGGATCTACATCAGAAGTAGGTACTGCAATAATCTTAGGATCTTCTCAAGCATTATCAAAAGTATAAAGAATACCAATAGGTCTAGCTTTAATAATACATCCTGTAAAAGTAGGATTAGTTACAAGTAAACATACATCACATGGATCTCCATCTCATGAAAGAGTTTGTGGAATAAAACCGTAATCTACAGGGTAGTACATACTACTATGAATAACACGATCAAGTCTAAAACATCATAATTTATGATCATATTCATATTTGTTATTAGAACCTTTTGGAACATCAACAACAACATTAATATATCATTTCTTTTGATCAACAAATGCTGGGATATCGTGTATTAAATGCATGCTAAATTATTAGTAAATAAATGTTAATAAAGTATAGTTTTTTTTAATAAAAACACAAATTATCGGATGAAAAATAGATATCAAAAATTTAGTTCAAAAAAAAGCCACAAAGGCTTCCAAAAATGTCCTGACCCGGAGTCGAACCGGGGTCGCAGTCTTCGCAGGACTGGGTCCTATCCACTGAACGACCAGGACATATTTTACGAACAGTAGTTTAGGAAACCGCAACAGAAAA
>JAEEGL011269906.1_pt1 | contig 29695 bp, 29 predicted proteins | sample 9134231 | NCBI WGS metagenome assembly JAEEGL01 (sample SAMN16246548, study PRJNA631951) | gut metagenome | biome: gut microbiome; feature: rumen; material: fiber-attached | host: Bos | place: Iran: Karaj | collected 2018-10
CCAAACACCTGTGTTCAGGTAGGCAGCCTTCTTAATCAGGAAGTTGTAGGGAATCATGCAGAACTCGAGGCTTGCACCACCACCGAGGAAGATGACTGAGTAGCCCTCGGGAATGTCAAGGAGCTCCTTTACCAGAGCTACAGCCTCGTCAACGACGGGCTGGAAATCCTTTGCACGGTGGCTGATCTCCATCAGAGAGAGACCTGAGCCATTGAAATCAAAACACTGTTTTGCGGTAGCTTCGATAACCTCACGGGGGAGCATCGAGGGACCGGCGTTAAAATTATACTTTTTCATTGTAATTTACAATTTTCAATTGCTTATATAGATGTCACATCATACTCATCCAACAGGAATGACTCGCCATGTCCGGCACATACCTTGTAGCCTTCCCCTTGTAATTTCCGATACATTTCTATAGTATCCTTTAGCTTCGTTCTAGATCCTGTTGGTAATTTAGTCACCGTCCGCATATTCTTTATCATTGCATCTCCAGTAAACAGACACTTCCCTATCGTAAAACTGATACTCGCATCGGTATGTCCTGGAGTCATAAGAAACTTTATCTCGTCACTTCCAAATGGCAGTACGAAACTCAATGACTCAACGCTAATCGTTTCCGTATCAATTACGAACGCTTCCGTGTTTTCATAGAACACTGAACAATTGCGTTTCTCATGTTTAATACACTCACCACATAGTGCAGAGCATATTACCGGAACATCATATCGCAACACCAAGTCATTTACTCCCCAACAATGATCAAAATGTTCATGAGTTAAAATAATATACTTGGGTTTCAGGTCCTTCTCCTCAAGAAAACCTATTAATTCATATACGTTTTTACTCCCGGGGTCAACAATAACGCACTCACTACCAAACGACTTATCATACAACACATAACAATTAGAGGTGACAGGCTTGTTAATACAAACATCATAGCTTAGCATTCTATACAATTAGTTTACAGTATAGCCACCATCAACCACAAATCCTTGCCCAGTAATCCAACGAGCCTTGTCGGAAAGAAGAAATTCGACCATGTTGGAAATATCAGATTTTTGCCCATCTCCTAACAAATATCGAGAATTGGGCTCCTCTAGCATTTCGTACATGAAATTTGTAGTTCGAGTACGGACTCCTCCTGGTAAAACTGCATTTACCCTACAGCGAGGAGCCAATTCGGCTGCTAAAGATTTCAACAAGCCTAGCATAGCAGCTTTCACCGCACCATATATACAATAGCCTTTGGTTCCCATTATTGCAGTCACACTTGAAATCATTACAACGCCATGGAGATAATCAGAATTGACTTTCTTTGAAGTTAAAACTCGAGTGAGTGCAAAAATAGAGAATAAGGCAATATCGAAATTCTTTTTTAAAAAAGCATAATTAATCATTTTCAATGGCTTTACAGAGAAAACACCTGCCGCAAATACAGCATTCGACACATGTAATTGCTCTTTGGTCATGAATTCCGAGAGTGTAGTTTCAGCCTGCTCAACATCAGAAAGATCAAGTGCGAGAATGCGATGTTTCTGGGGGTACAGCAATGCCGACCGTGCTTCGGTCAATGCATTTTCTTCAAGGTCGGTCATTAATAACTGGCAACCAGAAGCTTCTAAAGTAGCACAAATCTGCATTCCAATATCAGAAGTGGCACCCGTAATAAGAACAAAAGATTGGTCTTCCATATTACTTGTTTATAACCGCCTCACAAAACTCTTTTATGGAATTAAAAGACAAGATTTCTTTTGTTTTCATTGTCATATTATAATCCGAATCCAACAAAGCGATAAGCGAAAGCCCTGCAAGACTATCCCACTCATCATAATCTGTAAACTTTTTGTTAACATCCAGCTCGTCAACTTCGAGGAGCTCTGCCAGTTTTAATACTAATTCTTCCATTTTTTCAATTATTATATTTTACATTAAATTCCTTCCACCGTCGATTTTTAGATCTGTTCCTGTTATCCAACTTGAAGCATCTGATAGTAGGAAAACAATACCATAAGCTACGTCCTGTGGGGTACCATATCTTCCGAGTACATAATTCTTCTTATCCTCATCATACTGTTCCTGTGTCATCGGTAAAGACTTTAAGAATTCTGTCTCGACCATTGCAGGATTAACAGAATTCACTCTGATACCCTTACCACCAAGCTCCAAGGCTGCAACATGCATATAAGCATGTAAAGCGTTCTTTGACGAATCATAAATACCATTACACTTGCCTACCGCATAAACTCCTCCACCAGAAGAAGTAAAGACTATTGACGAAGGTCTTCTTAGTTTTTTTTGCTTTACTAAGCATTTAACTAACATCATAGGGGCAAACACATTGACCGCATAGATTCTGTTAATCTCTTCAGGGGTATAAAACTGAACGGGTACTGTATTCCCAATCCCCGCATTGCTTACACAACCATCCAAAACGGGCATGTCCTTTACTGCAGCAAATAACATTTCATTATTTGTTACATCCGCAATTATTTTCTGATGGTCGAGTTCTTTATTCTCTAACAGAGAAAGAACCTCATCAAGCTTAAATTCATTTCTTGCCATTAGAATTACTCGAGCTCCTAATTTTGAACACTCGATCGCAGTGGTTCTACCAATTCCTGAAGAGGCACCAGTAACTAAAATAGTTTTTCCTTCTAATGAATATGGATTGTAAGACATATCTTTTTTATATTTCAACCAGTTCTGAAAGGACAATATTATGTGTTGTCAGCAATACAGTTCCCCACGACAATCCCACACCAAAACCACAACAAATCAATTTTGTTGGTTTTAATTCAATCATACCTCTAAGCTGAGTATTAATTGTAATAGGGATAGAGGCTGAAGATGTATTTCCAAATTGATGTAGACTGTAGGGCATTTTTTCAACTGACAACTTAAGCTTCTTGCGGATAACTTCATCTATTTGCATATTTGCCTGATGCAACACGCAATAATCTATATCATCTATTGATTCGCCAAAATGCTCCAATGTTTTCTTGATTGACTTTGGGGCGGTCGTGATAGCGAAAGAGAAGACGTCCATACCATTCATATGAGACTGCAAACGGCACATCTGGCGTCCGTTAAATTCCTCCATTTTAAATGAATTAGTAGAAATACCGTTTCTAGCACCTCCATCAGGGATGTATATAGCATCCCAACCACTTCCGTCTGTTCCAAAATGGAATTTAAAACCATCTTCTCCTTCCGCATACTCCACAGCCGTTACTGTACCGGCATTTGCAGCAAGTGGATCAGGGATCGGCATGATAAACTTTGAATCTCCTGCCATTAGCAATGCCTTCTTCATGCTTCCGTTTGAAAGAAGAGAAGAAACGCTACTAAGCCCATATACCCATCCAGAACAGCCTAATGATATCTCAATAGCATAACATTCTTTACTTAAACCTAATCTGTCTTGGACTAAGCATGCTGTTGAAGGTAATATATAATCTGGGCCCTGGGTCACAAAGACAACTGCATCTATCTCTTCTTTCTCCCAATTCAAATCGGAAATCAGTTTCTCTGCAGCAGCACAGCACAAATCAGATGTCGTATGATTATCATCTGTTCTAAACTGCTCAACGCCTGTTGATTTTATAAAATCCTCATAATTATACTCGGACGAAATCTTAGGGTTGTCTTTTGTATACTCTATGTGTTTTGGCACTCCAGTAGCTATGCCTGCAATTCTCACATTCTTTATTTCTAGAAATGCCATATTATTACATTTTACTCTTTATCACATTAAACAAATCTTCAATCGTTGTCGTCTCTTTAATATCATTTCCTTTAATAGTCACATCATATTCTTCATCAACCATTGCAATAACTGAAAGAGCCACAAGGCTATTCCATCCGTCAAGTTCTTTAAATTTGTTTTCAGGTGATAATGTAGATGCCTCTAGATCATCAAATTGATCTGCAAAATTTGAAATAAACTCTTTAATTTCCATAATTCTCTTTGTGATTAAATTAATATTCTATTATTTGATTATACTTTAAATTACCAACTTTCATCATAATACTACTCCATGTGAGACCAACTCCAAAGCCTGCCATACATAATTGCATAGTACTGTTACAAAGTTGCCCTCCAAGGTTGAAACTAATGCATGTAGGCACTGTCACACCGCTGGCATTACCAAAGTTCTCAACGATATTTGCAGGCATCTTCTCATGGGGGACACCCAACTTGTCTGCCAACTTATGGAGCATGAACTTATTGGGCTGATGGAACATATACCAGTCAACCTCATTGCGGTCAACTCCACTTTGCTCATACAAGTGTTCTATCATCGGAGGCACTTCACGCTGAACGAAATTAAATACTTCATCTCCCTGCATCACAAGATTATCCTTGCTACGGAAATTACCAGAAGCATCTTCTTCCATCACTGCCGTATCTGGCGTACTTGGCATACGGAATCCGCCGGCAGGAATATTTAGCACCAGTGCACCTGTTCCATCCATCTTGATATTTGCATAGATAGGATTTTCCTCCTCACACTCCTCAATCACTGTGATAGCAGCAGCATCACCAATCAAAGGCTTGCTGTTACGGTCTCTTGGACTTACCTTCGGACTCAACACATCTGCATTCAGCAGTACTACCTTCTTGATAGCTGGCTGATCCAAAAGCATGCAAGCCTGTATCAAACCAAGCTCAAAACCTGCACATCCTTGATTGATATCCATACAAAGGCAATCCTGTCGCATACCAAGTTTCCCCTGAAGGACATTACTGGTAGGAGGCATGAAATAGTCAGGCGACTGTGATACGAACAATAGCGCATCTACCTCTTCAGGATTTAAGAGACCATTTTCTACAAGATGGGTCAAACCATACTCACAAAAATCAGATGAGGTCTGTCCTGGTGTAGCAATGCGATGTTCATTGTATCCCATAGCAATTTTCAACTTCATGCTCTTTGCAGGCGAGAAGTTATAGTTTGCCATCTCATCCTCAAACTTTACTGCCTTTTGGGGTAGAACTGTAAGGATACCACTAATTCTCTTATGCTTGAATAGGAAATCCATTTATTTTGCTCCGTTTTTTATAAGCACATTTACAATTGCATCTATTGAAGAGAAATTATCCGAGATAATATCCATTCCATCAATGCTAATATCAAACTCTTGATCAAGCTCATCAACCAAGCTAACTAAATCAAAGGAATCAAGCATTCCTTCCTCAATAAAATTCACGCCTTCCTGTGTAAAATCGAACTCGGGACGGAGTTCCGACAGGATTTTGATAATCTTTTCTTTCATATTCAATAATATTATTTATTTGGATTGTACTGCATAACAAAGTCGTACATATTCTCTTCGTTAAATCCATAATGTTTATAACGTTTGATGGCATTCTCGTTAGAACGTATTACCCAGAACAACTGCCGTTTTGTTTCTTTGCCTTCTTCAAAGAACCTCCTTAACATGCGAGAGCCAACCTTTTTATCGCGAAATTCAGGATACACAAACCAATAGCGAAGATAGAGAGTTGTGGCATTAAGTCCATAAATCAAGAATCCCATATTTTTGCCATTCTCTTCGCATACCAGTACATGCCCCTGCTTAACATACTCATTCAGCTCTTCATCATAGGGTATCTGCTCTGTACGTTCATCGAAATACTCTCGTAGTAGCTTACTGATTTCAGGGATGTCAATTTCCGCTGCCTTCCTGACCGTATTGTCTTCATCATATTCCAATGGTTCCGTCATTCTTGTCATACGGACAAGGGAAGTGGCTTCCTCACACCCGAGCTCATGAAACATCTCTACAAGGGGCTTACATTGTACTTCTCTTCCTATGACATCAAACATCATGGGAGTCTTATTAGCACCATTGATAAATGCATCGAGATCTTGTTTCAGCTGCTCTAATGTAGTAGTGCAATAATACACGTTCCAGAATGTCTTGTCTTTACGGATAATGAATAGGCTATCCCCTATCTGTTTCGTAAAACAATCACCTTTTTCTATCCATACAGAATGCTTTTCTGGCTCCAAATAGAAATTTGTTATGAAGCCTTTTCGCAATGCTCGGATTCCTGCTGGTTGTCTCTGTAGTTGTTCTATTGACGTAACTAAGTCCATCCGTTACTTATGCAATTTGTTATAGTATGCTCTATCAATCTTACCGCTATTATTCTGTTTCAGGATCTCCTCACGATGATACTCATTAGGCAACATATAGCGAGGAATGCTTCCTGAAAGAGCCTTACGGAATTCTATCATATTCAGATCTTCCTTCGATTGATAGTAAAGTACTATCTTTTTGTTGGGATAGTCGTATATCACGCAACAGTTGTCCACCATATTCGTACCCAAAATAGCGGTTTCAATCTCACCAAGTTCAATACGATAGCCATTATGCTTAATCTGTGCATCTACACGACCAACATACATAATTTCACCCAACTCGTTTTCATACACTATATCACCAGTGCAGTAGATAGTCTCAGGATAATGACTGTGCAGAGGGTTCTGAATAAAAGCAGCCATAGTCTTCTCGGGGTTATTGTAGTAACCCAAAGCAAGTGAAGAACCACGGACACAAAGTTCGCCCTGTTCACCTTGCTTAGCCAGACGCTTCCTATCCACAAGTATCAGCACATCACTATTCTTGCAGGGGAATCCAATGGGTAGAGATTCATCATCAGAGAATTCACGCTCTACAACATAGTATGTACAGTCAACAGTAATCTCAGTCGGTCCATAAAGATTAGCATAGCGACTATTGGGCAGATGCTTACGCCAGTAGTTGAGATGTTTGTTAGGCATTACCTCACCTGCAAAGAATACATCTTTCAAATATTCTGGCAGTTTTGCCCTGAATATATCCTTATTAGCCACATTGACCAGCACAAACGGAACCCAGAACACAAATGAGATCTTATGCTCGTTAAGATAATCTACCAGTTCTGCAGGGAAAGTGAAATACTTCTCAGGAATGATATTCAGCGTTGCGCCTGTGGCATACATCAAGTAGATATCCAATGTAGAGTTATCAAAATAGAACGGAGCCTGGTTACCAATAACCATATCCTTACCATCAAACTTAAAGGTCTCTACAGCCCAATCAATGTAGTCTATTACGCCACGATGAGCTATAACCACGCCCTTTGGAGTGCCAGTTGAACCACTGGTAAAGATACTGTAAACAGGGTCAGTGTCAATCTGAAGAGTATTATTTATATCTCCGCCCTCAGAGGCAACGTTTGTTATAACATCCTCAATAATCAACACTTTACCATTGAAGAAGCCACCAAGTTGTGTTGCGTGAACCTGATCTGTAATCACGCAGGTTGCCTCAAGTGTTGTCAGAATAGAATTCACACGAGCATCAGGGGACTTAGTATCCAAAGGCACATAGAAGCACCCGCACATATTGATACCGGCGAATGATTCCACCATCTTACATCCCTTAGGAATATATACTCCAATAGGACTGTTTTTCACCACACCTCCTGCAACAATAGCGTTTGAAATGCGTTTAGCCGCATCCCACAGCTCAGAGAAGGTGATACTCATTTCCGAGTCCTGTACCGCATCTTTTTGGGGATAAACCTTAACGGTCTTCTCCAAATATTCAATTACACTCTTCTGCATATTTATCGACTTGCTTTTAACTCTTTTTTAAATAAGACTCTCACTCGACCGTCTGGTAGAATTACCTCTTCAATCGGTTCTGCCTTGTTCACTTTTAAATGATATTTGTATACTTGCTTATTAAATTTATCCACCTCGAAATAACACTCTCTATAGCCTAAGTCATACATAATATACCCTTTAGCATTATCCATATCAACAGACATTAAAGAGTCATCATTTTTCATCCAGCACCAGTATTCTCCCCTCACTCCATCAATAGTTAAGAATTTCTGGCCTTCATTATCTATATTAAGTGATTTATATCTTAGCCATACCTCCTTTAACAAGTGTGGCTGATATAGTATTGCTCTCGCTGCTGCAAAGCCTAATCGTATTTTATGCTTACGCAGATTATCAGCCTGTGCTCTTCCATCGAGCGTTGCGCTTGAAAAACCGACAATTTCCCCTTCCTTTTCGGCGCATATGACAACCTCCCAAGGATCATTAAGAATTATCTTATAATATGCTCTTAAGAAATTTTCTCCAAGAGAAAGAAATATTCCTTGGGAATATCGATCTCTCACATGCCAATGGCATCGCGCAATCTGCTTGGCATCGCTTGGCTTTGCAAGCCGAAATCTTATTTCACTCATTTTTGTGTTTAGTATTACTATTCATCAAATAATATTTTTATAAATCTCTAACATCTGTTTTTTGACCACTTCTATATCATAGTCCTTAATGCGCTCTTTATTATACGCACCATATTTTACACGCAAACTTGAATCAGTTGCAAGCATTGTCAATTCTTTAGCCAATGATTTATAATCTTTTGGTAGAAAGAAGTTTCCACCTTTATTCTCATCAATAAGATCAATATTTCCTCGAATTCTGGATACCACACAAGGCAAACCTGCCAACATCGCTTCCATAGTAGAGCGCGGTAATCCCTCTCTTTGTGATGCGAAGACAAATATGTCAGAAGCTAAATACAACTCCATGACATCGGTTCGAAAGCCCAAAAATTGGCAACGATTATCAACGCCCAAATCTTTTGCTAACTTTTTTAATTCGTCTTCAAGTGGACCGAAGCCACATATTAGAATGTGAATATTTGCTTCAGATAAAGGAAGGGAACGAATAATCGTCTCTACATTTTTGTTTTCATTTAAATCTCCGACCACAATACCCACAACAACATTTTTAGGCAACCCTAAACTCTCTCTCTTTTCCTTAACGTTGACAGAAACACCATCAAATGAATTCAGATCTACACCAACGCCATTCACTTTAAATACTTTTCCGCCTTTATTGAGTTTAAAACTTTGTGCTGCCTCATAATCTTCCTGATTGATAGTAATCAAGCAGTCTGTTTTACGAGCCAACCATTTCTCAATAAATTTGAAAAGTATTCTATTTAACAATGGAGCACCTTTATAGAAATGGAACCCATGAGCCATATATATGACCTTCCTGCCGTATTTCTTTCCGCAAATACGTCCAAGTACGCCCCCTATTGGAGTATTACAATGAATCACCGATATATCTGGATGCGCTTCCAAGAAAGCACAAAGGTTCTGATAACCAATCTTAATTGTCTTTATATCAAAAATATTACGATATATATGCTGATTGTAGAAGGTAATATCATAGTCTACACCTTTAAGTTGTTCAGCATAATCTCTATTAACACCCTCATATAGTTTATAGCCTAGTTCATTGGCCGCATACATACAAGCCGCTTCAAAGGTAGATGTCTGAATAGGCTCCAAAGACAACTCCTCTCCACGAGGTATCACGCGCCCATTTGCTATATAAAGAAAGCCTTTTTTCATTTGCTGTATTTTTCGATGAAAGGACGATAAGTGTTATTAAAGAAATCAGTAACATAAGTAGAATATTTATCATCCCACAATGCCTTCGCATTTTGTCCGAATTCTGCAATATCACGAGCTTTTATACTTTTAAACAAGCTGGTCAGGTCATCGTAAGATTCCTCTATCACAAAACCTGTTTTGTATTTCAGCGTCTTGTTACCTACTATAGTTCCAGCTGTGGTGATGATGGGCTTGCCTAAATATAGGCCCTCGTAATACTTGTTTGGTGCTGCGAGGATATGGTTCCTGTTTGTCTTCTGATACATAGCATACACGATATCAGCACTATTCAAGATTTCAAGAGCTTTGACATACGGCACAGAGCCATAATAAGTGATGTTTTCGTATTTATCAACATCTTGCAACATGGATTCCTGCGTGCCAAAACCGCCTATCTTCAAACTAATAGAATTATTAGACTTGGCATAATTGATGAGATTTTCTAAACCTCTCCCCGATGCTAAAATACCCACATACCCGATGGTCAGATTTTCGTTCTTTGGTGCCTCTGGCTGTTTTTCCTTAAAATTGGGAATGTTCGGCAATATCCAAAGTCTTTTGGGGGTGAAGATTATTTGTTGCCGTCTCTCTTCCTCACAGATAATAACAGCTTCCGACATCTTAATGTTAAAGAACTCCTGAATGTATATCACCCATTTCAGAATTCCTTTCACACTTCTGGAATCCACATACCAGTCGAAGATGTCATAAATCACTTTCTTCCTTAGTAGAATGTGAATCAATATCGCGGGCACCACAGTATCGAAATCACAAGCATGAATAACGGAGTAGCGTTTACGGTTTTTCCAGAGGGTCTTGAACAAGAATTTATTGAAACCAAACAATCCTCCCACATTTCCATATCTTTTTCCGTAGGATGACGGGCGCTTGTAGTAATAGACAGTTTCGGTTTCAGTTTTATTACCTTTTCTGTCCCAGCAAACCGTTATATATGGAAAGTTGTTCTCCTGTAGGTAATTAACATATTTCTCAAAACGGGAATCGGGGTTCCCGTCAGTTGATCGAAGCAATGCTATCATAATTATAAACTAAAATTCAACAAATCGTTTTGCTATCTTCTGAGGATTAAGTGCATCCGGAATGTCAAAAGACTTATCTTCGGACAAAATCTGTTTCAAACAATCCAAAATGCTCTCCTTCGTATTTTCGCATAGATAGAACCTATTGAACGACTCAAAATATTTGCGGAGGTCTGCAGTCCTTTCACCGTCCAGAACGATGAGAATGGGCTTCCCTGAGTTCACATAGTGATACACCTTCCCTGGAATTTGCGTCCCATGAAGGTTGCAGACACATACAAACAAATGGGTCATATCCGTAGTTTGTTTCAGCTCTTGGGAAGGGATGCGTCTTCCTATATGAATTAACTCGGTTTCTGATAGTTGCACATCGGAATCTCCAATAATGTTGGTTTTGATATGAGCTTTCACCACGGCATCGTAAAACGGCAAGATATTTCTATTATGTGAGGTATAGTCACCAAAATAACCTACAAGTCCTTTCTCATAGTTCTTTTCCGACTTTTTATCATTACTCAGCCTATAGGGTATAGGAAGGAATAGAATCTTTTCACTGAACTGGGGATATTTCTTTTTGACATCGTCAGCCGTAAATGGAGATACATACACAGCCCTGTCTGTCCATCCAAGCAGTTTCTTTTCTTCGCGTTTAACAAAGTGATTGCCAAAAAGACGACTTGTTGTAATATCGTTTGAGAAGGGATCGCCCCAGTATTGCACCCATTTTCGGGCTATGCCGGGTTTCTGCTTCATGACTTCACGAGCAAGCAGATGTGCTGACTTTGGATCACTTGATGAAATGATGACATCAAATGTATCTTCTATCTCCCGGACATTAATCTTTCTTGTCAGGAAACGTCTTCTATCGTAAACCGAAAAGTAGTTAAACAGTTTATACGCCCATGTCTTTAATATAATTTTAAAGCCGCCCTTTGTTGGCTGAGATGCGGATGTACTTAAAGTTTTCGCCTCTCCACCTATCCAATACCTCTTGACAAAGCATTCGGAGTCTATACTTCCGTTGAAAAGCTTTCTATCGGTGGGGTAAGGACTAAGCGTTGATACGGCATCACCATTGGCCAACATTCCTTCAATCAAGCCCCAGTTCCTGATATTCGCTGAAAGATTATACTCCAGCGGATACGATGTTACAAATAATATATTCATATTTTTCGAATGATATAGGACACACTTTTCTTGTTGTCGAAATTATAGCTAGCACGGATCGTTTTCGTGTTAACTAAAATGCCATAGGTAGGGCTGATGGTATCATCATCTATACTAACCTCTACACCATCACCATTTACTATCCTTATAATATATCTATCGCCTTTCCCATTAGCAAAAACAACGGAGTCTTCTTTTACTTCCTTTATACCAATTCCTTTGGCCAAATGGAAAGACGTCACACATCGATGTCCAGTTCCTTCTTTTCTCAGAAAATCATTTATCGTAAGTTCATTACTGCCCAAATGAAATGTCCTTTCATGGGACAACCCTTCCCTGATCGTTGTATAAGCTCCTTTACAAACAAAGCTACCGTCATCTACCATCAGCTTCTCTATGTTAACATTTTTGATGATAGCAAACACATTGTCCTTAACCAGTTCATTTTGTTCTTCGCCATCTACTAATACGGTATTGTGCTTCAAAGTGGATCTGAATTCATTTCTGCGTTCAGGGTCTGAAGAATATACATAAGTGCCAGGATCAACTATGATGTCACATCCATTCATTGTGAGTTCAAAGGATAGCTTGTCGTTATGTGTATGGGTCGGTATAAAACTCTTTCCATATTCTATATAGCGGCTGGGTTCACTATTTGATACTATTAGGTAGTCTCGTTCATTTTTCATAACAGCAATGCCCGCTTCGCTAACGAAGATGTTGGTCTCTTTTTTTAACGACTTAAACAAATTATCTTCTTCTCCACCTCTCCATACTATCATTTCGGGACTTTTTTCATCTAGCAAATAGCTATGGTCTGAAAATGTGCGTTTTACGACAGGTAAAAAGCGCCCATCGTCATTGTCACCAATCAAAGGTGCGCCTGTAGGTTTGGAATAGGCCCTTATATATTCCAACGCATTAGTCAAACGCGCTGAAATATCCAAGGGAAGTTTAATGCCAGCTCTTTTAAGACAGTAATAGCCACAAACAGCAAGTTCTGTCATCAACCTATGGTAGGATGTTGTATTCTCAAAATTGGCACCTGAAGGGAGAAACTGGACCCTAGTCTCTGCAATGTATTCATTAATGGCAAAATTAAGCCATTTCTTTGCCTGAGGGTTGTTGTCAAATAACAATCCTAAATACAGTAGCCCTACTATGTTTGAATAATAGTGGTTGGCATTATAGACAGGGGAGTATTCTAAGTTCTTGTAAATATGGAGCCCATGCTGATAGAGACTATTCTGAATTTTTTTCAAAAACACATCGTCTATCAATGTACTATCCTTTATCATATTTATCGCGTACAGCCAATTAACACATCGGATAGCCACTTCCATGGAACAGGTCCAGTTGATGCTATACTCAAAAGGATTCGAGTTAATCCAATTATCTATCTCATCAATGATCTCCCGTGCATATTTATCTTCTTTTGTAATGCGATATGCATTACCCAACCACAACAAGTGATGACATCTACTTAATTCCCACGGAAATTTCACATCTGCTTTAACGCCCTTTGCGCCTATCTTATACTTTAAATGCCACTTCTTTTTCGACCAACAATAGTCATTACTCGCATCACAATTCCAGACACCTTTATTTATGGTTGTTTCCGCTCCGAGAATCTGGAATAAACGAGATAAGACAGCATTAGCCGTGTTTAGGTACTGCTCAGTAAGATTATCTATTGAACGCAACTCATTAAACGCGCCCAATACTTGCGTAATCTTCTTGAAAAAAAAATCTCTGTCCCCTATATACTCCTTCTTTAAGGTATTGCATTTCATAAAATGAAAGAAATCCCTCCTCTTACAAAATGAATACGAATAAAGAATTAGTTTATTTAAATAAGTATGGTTTGCAGGGTAATTATACATAGATGCCAACTATTCCGATGCGACAATGCTTAATCTCGTTGTATCAAACAGACTATCCAAACTTATCGGTGCTTCACCCTTTATAAGGGAATCATAAAGAGAAATCCACTCTTCTTTATGTCCTTTCTCCGAAACTTTAGACTTACAATTCTTTACCTTTACGCTATAACCGGACAACAATTTATAGTCATTCATAATAATAGACTTATTTTCCCAATGAACTTCCATATACTCTTTGGGTAGGTCCTTACTTCCACATGAGAAATATTCAATTTGAGCCACAGAACCATCTTCGAAATCCAGTGTAATGAACCGATTGTCTTCGCTTAAATACATTCCTGATTTCGGATTAAAAGATGAATAGTTACAACGAACAACCTCTGAGCTAATCAAGTATTTTACCAAGTCAATGATATGACAACCTTCGCCTATGATTCTTCCACCATCAGCATGTACCCAAATATCTGCAGGAACAAAGCCAGCATTCATGCGATATCGAATAAAAGCAGGTGCAGTCCTATTACTGAGATGTCTTTTGATCTCTTTTGCGCAAGCACTAAATCTTCTATTATAGCCCACCATTAAACAAGGTGTTTGCTCTTTATTTACTTTCTGATAATACTTCTCAATCTCCTCTAATTGATTAATATTGATTGCCAGAGGTTTCTCAACATAAACATGCTTTCCAGCCTTTAAAGATTTCATGACAAGTTCAGCATGGTTGTTGTGTCTAGTACAAATGAGAACTAAATTAATTTCGGGATCATTGATAACATCGTCAATATTTGAAGAAATCTTCTCTACATTAAATCTTTTGGCAGCATTCAAGGCTTTACTGCCACTACGATTTACAATGGTTTTTACTTTATATTTATCACTTAACGATGTTATTACGGGAAGCAGAGTTGCCGTTGCAAAACTACCAGCGCCAATTAGCCCAATGGTAATTATTTTGTCATCTACTTTTTGGGGTGGTGCATAAGAAATACAAGGTTTTCTATCAGAGTTCTCACTCGAATACTGTAATAATGTGATAACGTGTTTTGAAGGGTCGTTCTGTATACCAGAATATGCCTCAGCAGCTTTCTCCACTGGATAAATAATCGGTGTTATTTTCTCAATATTAATCTTTCCATCACGCACCAACTCAAGAAAAGAATAAATATTCCTATTTTCAGTCCATCTTACATATGCGTACGGATAATCTATACCTCTATTCTCATACTCTGAATCATAACGGCCTGGGCCATAAGATGTAGAAATGATAAAATCTATTTCATCACGGTACATATCATTCCTGTCTATAGTCATACCAGACACACCCAACAGAACAACCTTTCCTTTTTTGCGGCACATCTTGAAAGATTGTGATAACGGCTCGCTACTGCTTGTTGCAGCTGTAAACAAAACGGCATCAGCGCCATAACCATTAGTCCAGTTTCTGATTGCATTAACAGGATCCTCATCTCCAGAATTGATAATAATATCAGCACCGAGTTCCTTAGCAAGTTGCAACCTTGTAGAATTAATATCCGTGCAAGCAACCTTTACGCCTGATGCTTTCATCATCTGAATAGCCAGAAGACCCATCAGACCACAACCTATAACTACACCATATTCGCTGAGCTTCAAGTCAGCACGTCTAACACCATGCATTGCTATTGAACCAACAGTTCCCATAGATGCATAGTCCATTCTTAACCCTTTAGGCACATGAACGACAAGGTTCTTAGGAACAATAACATATTCAGCATGAAGAGCAAAGCCTGCGCCTCCAGCAGAAACAAGATCTCCGACTTTGAAATTTGTTATGTCGTTCCCAACTTCGACAACTTCACCAGATACTGAATAACCGCTTGATCCAAGGCCGTCTAAAACAGAATCCACTTTAGATATAGCCCTATGAATCCCTTGTTCTAAAGCTAGTGAAACTACCTTCTTTACCTTTTCGGGCTCCGCAATTGCCTTGCGGATTAAACTGGTGTTTGCATCTTTAACAGCCATCATTTCTGTGCCGGCAGAAATACAGCTATAGATAACACGAATTTTAATATTTCCTCTACCCACACTGGGTTCTGGCGTTTCTTTTACGACAACACCTTCTTTTGAAGTATATACCTGTTTCATATAAATAATAATTATTATTCAATGTTTAGCCAATGTGAACCAGTCTGCTTGTTTATTTTCATATTACGAAGAATCTGAGGAATCTTAGACCAGAAAACAAAATAGCTCGAAATGATGTTAAAAGCATTCCCCAACTGCCCTTTAAAAAGAAGAGAAAAGAATGCATTAAATAAAGCTAAGTTTAAACTTATCCTTCGTTTTGTTATTTTCAGAAAGCACTGGTTTATATCACAATACTCATATAAGAGAGACATCAAAGTACTTTTTTTATTAAAGACCTCCACATTTCCTTGTCTTTCTCTATCATGATGTATTATAGAATCGGGGACAAAAACTATATCATGTTTATGATAATGTACCCTTTGACAATAATTACCGTCCTCACCATAATGGAAAAATACTGGGTCAAAACCGCCTATCTCTTCAATCGTTTTTCTCGAAAGCATCCATGCTGCGGCATTGATTTTTTCAACTGCATAATATGGTTTCAGAGTATTATGAAATAAATCACTTACATAGTCCCTGTTAATCTCATCTACCACAATCTTCACAAAGAAGCTATAGTCATACTTCTCTCCTAATCCATTCATGTGTAGAGGAGAAACAAGAGCAAAATTATACTTGTCTTGAATATTAACTAGTTTCTCTATGGCATCAGGCTCAACCCATGCATCTTGGTTTAGTAGGAAGAAATGGGTACCACCTTGTTTATAAGCATACTCTATACCCTGATTATTGGCTTGGCCAAAACCTCGATTTTCCTTGTTAACAATAAGATGAACGTCAGGGTAATTATTCTTCAGATAATTCACTGTGTCATCTTTGGAATTGTTATCGATAATAACTGGCTTAACCTTGATTGAGGATGATGCAAGGCTTTTCAAACACTTGTCAATCCACTTTAAAGAATTATAAGTAACAACAATACAATATATTACCATAAGAATTATTTTAAAAGAAATGCCATAAATAATGAACCAAACAATAAAACGCTATAATCTACACTTGCGTACATATACGCGAACAAACCGAGAGTCGGAACTCTTAGTAATAAAACCAATACTATCATTTTTGACAAAGACAATTCCCTTTTCTTTGTAGACGAAAAAAATAAGCTACAAATAAAATAAAACAATAAAGAATAAAGTATCATACCAACCTTGCCGTAATCTAACATGGCGTCTCCAAGATAAGTATAAAACACATTAGTATCGGCTCCAATTCTATTCGTTTGTCTTTCACGATAGTCGGTAATATTAAATGTTTTATCTCCGAACACCCATTTTGAGGTAACCGGAAATGTCCTATTAAGTGTTATTTTATCAAACGTATAATGATTATAAACATTTGTAAATGCAAGATACGGTTGACCTATATAAGAAACGAGTCCCTCCTGTGCTGACAAAGATGTATTTTCAAACCTAGCGATTGTTACTATTGTGAAATATGTCACGCCAAGTGATCCTATTGCAATAGCCCCTGTTAAAACCAGCTTCTTCAACTTATTCGAAAACATGTTCTTAAAAAGCATATAAATAACTATAAACATCATTGCCCAATATACAACTTGCGTACGTGATGCAGTAAGCAAAGATATTACTGCGGCAAAAGATGAGCAGACAAGTAACAAAGCATTCATCAATTTCTTTGATGGGAAATGGATACTACTCCAAAAGAAGAAGAGAACCATTATAGGTGAAAACACTGGTGCAAAAGAAAGAAGATACTGATACCATGGCATTGATAAGGTGTCTCCACTTACAAAACCAGAAGCAGCATCTCTATAAAAATCCGCACGAACTGACGCGAAACTCATTACCATCGTTTCTAAGATACGATCTCGAAGAGCAATAACAGATATAATATTTAATATAATTAATCCCCAGCAAAACCCACAAAACAATAATACCTTTTTTTTAGATAAATAGACATCTTCAACATGATTGCTATTAAACCGATAAAAAGGATATATTGACAGTGTAATTAAAGCACAAAATATAAATGTTGCTGTAGGATCAAAGTCTGGCAAACGGTCTTGCCATACATTATTTGCCACAATAATTATAGCAAAGAAAAAAGAAAAGATGTAGAAAAGCATTATTACGGTGCCGACACAAAGTCGTCTGTGTTTCTTCAGTAGGATACAGAAAAGGGATAAAAAATAAAGGAATGGGATAGCTACCATATTAAAAACAAAAGAAGAATTATTATCTAGAATTTCCCGTTACGATCATTTATTTCTTAGTATGAAGGGTATCTGCTTTCTTTATAGCTACAAAAGACAACAATCTATTCCTGTCAGACTCACTCAATAAAACGAACCAGATAACAATAGCGAATAACAACATGGCAACTATAGTTTTGCCAATTACGACATACCACTCCGACAAGTTGTAGCGACTAAAAAGAAGATAAACAAGCAAAGCCGTAATCCCAAGTATCAGAATAACTGGCAGAACGGAATGAGTAAAGATTTCTTTTGTATGTATTTTTGACACCTTCGGCAAGAAATAGATGTAATAGAACAGCGTGTGTATCAACTCATGAAGGGTAAAACCTATCACCACACCACCGACGCCAAGTTTGGGAACCAAGAGTAAATAGGCAGTAAAGGCCACGACCATTGCAAAACTGCCCATAATTACAACGCTCCTCAATTTGTTCTCAGTAAAAACCATTGAGGTCATCGCATTTCGGTGAGATAACAAAAGCGTCAGCAGCCATAGTGTAACCCAACCAAACAAATGCACAAAATCATCACCAACATATATCTTCAAAATTTCTTTTGCAGAAATAACCAAGATAAAAATAACCGTGGAAAGTAAAATGGTTACATATTTGGTACCATCCTTCATAATCACATTAATAGTTTTTGCGTCGGTAGATGCCTTAGCTTTCGTCACCACAGGTATGAGAACTTGAATGAATGAATTAGAAAACACCATCACTGCCAGTGCAATTGTGTTCATCACATTGAACTCGGCTACGGCTGACGGTCCAGATATGTTGCCCAAAACCAAAGGACGGAAATTCAAGGCAAGAAATTGAAAAATACTAAACGAAAAGACACTAAATGCGAAGGGAATTACCAGACGAAGAATAGACCCATCAATTCTGAAATTCCGCTTCAATGTGGGTGCAATCTTCTGAACCTTTATGATTGACAACGGCAAGATGAACGTTACCATGAACACATAGAAGAAGAAATACATCTCTATTGAAAATTTGAACACAATGGTTGCGACAAGCACTACAAACTGCAAAAACTTTAGAAGAGTGAGCCTTTTTTTCGTCCAGCTCAGCAAATCGTTGGCTTGTAAGAATTGATCATAGCAAGCAGAAATCCATGAGAATACAGCATTAAGACCTAATATCAATAACAAGTTCCTTAGAATAACAGCCTGCTTTGGCGTGACCTGGAACAAGTCGCTGACAAAAATCGACAAAACAAACAAGATAATGGAATTGATGAACCCAATAATCAGATACATCGCGTGCATCGTAGAAAATAGGCGTTGAATCTTGGCATTATCACCATTCACTAAAAACTCACTGAAGAATTTGACGTTAGTACTTGACATACCCATATCCATCAATTGGACATAGACATTCACTGAAGTAGCAAGACCTATAAGTCCATATTCTGCTTTACCAAAGTAGCTTATCAAGAAAGGTACTGAAACTATACCATACATAATGCTTACAACATTCTGTATGATTGACCACGACACACCTGATGCTATTGTAGTTCCTTTACTCATTGACAACAAACAAGAAGTTTACTTGATACTTGACAAACACTGTTTTAAACTCTCCGTCCAATAAAGTGTTCAAATATTGAACTTTTTTTATATTACATTATTACTTTCTTTCCTTTTTTCAAATATATACCAGTTTGAGATGGTTGAGATATTCTTCTACCTCTTAAATCATATAATATTTCTGATCTTCCACATTCTTTCATCTCTATATTTTTTATACTCGTTTCAGGTTCTTTCTTCAACATGATAGAATGTTTACCTGAGATAGAATTATTAAGTTTAATAAAACCATCCTCAATAATAAAATCATCAACTTGAATATTGTCAACATAAAAACAAAAATGTTGAGCATCAGGCATAGGTACATACACGACACAATCTATACCATAAGGTATATCTGTTTCTATTGAATATGTATTATCTGTTTTATTGATTTGAATTGTTATAGCTCCATATTGTGTAGGAACCCTGCATAATACCTCTTTTAGATTCGCTATTTGAGGACGTATCTCCGCTCTTTGAAATCCTATCATTATTGGTCTGATACCCATCATTCGAAAAGGAATAATATTGGCAGGTGCTCCACCCCAGGCGTGGTTCCAATCCTGATTTGGCTTGAAACTATCATCCCATGCCTCCATGGTCATGGTTGATCCCTTTTCTATCATATTCATCCAACTGCGTTCAGATGTACTTGTCATAAGTGCCAATGCTTCTTCAGCTCTACGAGCCTCATATAAAGCATCTAATAAAAATTGCGCGCCATATACACTGCAGGCCAGCCCACGAGAGACAATAAAATCTGCTACTTCCTCTCGATATTCATCAGGAACTAGACCAAAGCATAAAGGGAAAATATTAGCATGAAGTGATGAATGATTTGATTCCAATCCATCTCGATATATACCTTTTTCTTTATCTAAAAAACTCCTATTATATAGTTCCTTAAACTGAATACAATAATTCTCCAACTTTGCTTGTTTTTCACTTTGGTTTAAGGCTTCATATAACTGTGCCATACGTTTAACCGCCTCATAATGATAAGCGTTCACAACACTATTATAATCCGTAAAATCAAAATTATCGTCTTCTCCTCCTCGGGGTGATGAATAAGAACTGACTCCGCTATGTGGCCAATCCACAATATCTTCAATTACTTCACTTCTATTAATCGATTTAAGCAGATTTTCTGTCTGTTCTATCGTTCTGGTAGAGACTAGACCTGTTTTTTTATCTACAAACTGCATTAACATATGGCTATCAAGTTCATCAACATATTTGGCTATTGTAGTTTCATCGCCATAAAACAGATAATCATAATAAGCCAAAAGTATTGTTTGAAGAATCCATTCAGTACACCAATTTGGAATTCGGAGCAAACGATCAATCGTACGACGTCCAATGGAGAACTCACAATCATTGGCATAATAGCCTAATTGATTTATAAGCATATCTGCTTCGTAAGGTATTCTTTCTCGATCACCATCAATATAATATCCTGAGAATGATGTTGCTTTCATTGTATATTTGCACAGTTCCCATACTTGGTTCAAAGCCTCATTGTCGCAATGAAAATAGGATGCATCATCATTGAATGTGTGGTGTACAGCTAACTGAATAACATTTTCACTTTCGATTCCCTTTTTATAACCTTCTATCTCACAATATCGGAAAGGCATGACCTCTCCTATTTCCATGGGCATATGTATTGCTCTGTCCAAAGTATTACGCGTGTCAGCAGGTATTTTCGGTAGATAAGTGTGCTTCCCCTTTTTTAATGGTAGAGTAATTGTTCTATACCTTCTTGAGCCACCTGGATCACGATTTATCTCCCCATCCTTTTCACACTCACCCAAATGGATCATTATACTCTCATCATCACTTTCAGATTCTAACGTTAGCTCTATCTGTCCAAATGCATCTTTTCCAAAATCTGCAAACCAATTTCCATTTGACAACTGCTTTAGAACCTTGGGGGCAATTCGGGTTTTCTCAAGTGTCATAGTATCATTTGGTACAAATCGAACAGCATAAATATACGCATCCTGATTAGAACATATCCAAAATGATCCTGCTGCTTCACAATAGAGTTTCATTTCTTTTATCTCATCAGAAGCAGGCATTTCAAAACTATTATGTGTCCAACCAGAATGAAGGCCCTTATATTGACAATAAAGACTATATTTACTTTCATCGTTGGTTGAATATATTGATCTGATTGCGACATAACAAGTTCCTGAGACAGTCGTATTGAATGCTAAAATATTTGTCGCATTCAAATTGTATATGCCAGCCCATCGTCGTTCTCCATCAAGATAAGTAGCATTGAATACATGTCCACCCAACATGATGGCTTTAACCGTATTCCATGACGATCCGTCAGAAAAATGTCCCTCTACAGTATCTCCCAAACTAACAATTTCAGAACCAGAATCACCTTGGAAATATATTCCTCCAAGATTCTGAACCTCATTGGTAGACGTTAACTCCGTTATTTTATCAAATGTCCATGTTATTTGTGACATCCGATAATCAAGAGCGAAGGCTGATGGACCAAACATAAAGGATCCAACAATCAACACCCCCCCAAAAAACACTTTCTTCATTGGGCTTTTCGGTTTCTTTGTAAGTTTTTGATACATTTCTTTAAAGATAAAGTCCAATAAGGTACCTCTATCTCAAATGTATTCTTTATCTTTGTCTTATCTAGCACTGAATAAGAAGGTCGTTCTACCGGACTTGGATATTCGTCGCTATGACAAGGCTCTATGCTACACATATTATTGCCTGCACTACCTGCTATCATATATGTAAAGTCATACCAGCTGCAAACTCCTTCATTGCTATAATGATAAATACCTGTTTTTGTATATGTATACCGTTGATTATCAATGGATAATTCTTTCTTATAGTCCTCGATTATCATCGAGATCGTTTTTGCAAGGTCAAATGCATAAGTAGGCGTACCCACTTGATCAAAAACAACCTTCAATTGTGGTTTGGTTGAAGTCAAATTGAGCATCGTTTTCACAAAATTCATACCAAACTCTGAATACAACCAAGCTGTGCGCAGGATTACGTAATTGCAACCAATGGCCTGTATCTTTTGTTCGCCATGCTGTTTTGTAAGGCCATAAACACCAGTTGGTGTTCCCTTCTGCTCTTCCTTACAAGGGGTATTATAGGGTTCACCTCCAAAAACATAATCTGTAGAGACGTGAACAAGAAGACCATTAACTTCCTTCATCACTTTTGCCAAATTCTCCGGAGCTGTCGCATTCAATGTTTCTACAATATCGCCAGCTGTTTCAGCAGCATCCACATTTGTATATGCTGCACAATTGACTATGCACTTTACGGAATTCTCTTTAACGATTATGCGAATAGCATCAATATCGGTAATATCCAATAGTACGGTATCCGCATTTATGTTATCGCCTGCCAGTTTCTTAAGCATAGCTATGGATTCTTCTGAGGCTTCTACGACATCAGTGAAGATGTACTTATCTGCGCTATTCTTTGCCAGAATACGCATCTCATTGCCCAACTGGCCGTTGCATCCTGTTACAAGAATTGTCATACTAATACAAACTTACGCTAATATCAAACGGGCTATCAAAATTCTTAAGCGAATCATGCTTTGTATCCTTATCACTTAGATTGGCTTTGTCTGTAGGAATACGCCAGTCTATCTCTAAAGAGCTATCAAGAATACTGATGCCACCATCTGCCTCGGGATGATAAAATTCATCACACTTGTACTGGAAGACGGCAGTTTCACTCAATACAGCAAAGCCATGAGCAAATCCACGAGGCACAAAGAACTGCCGGTGGTTATCTTCTGTCAACTCTACGGCTACATGCTTTCCATACGTAGGACTACCCTTACGGATATCAACAGCTACATCAAGGACTGCTCCTCTTACGCAACGCACCAATTTGCTTTGAGTATAAGGAGGATGCTGAAAATGTAATCCTCGCATCACACCGTATGAACTCATACTTTCATTATCCTGGACAAAGTTCACCTTGTGACCTAAAATAGGAACGACCTTCTCATCAAAATCTCGCTGAGAGAAACTCTCAAAGAAGTATCCTCGCTTATCTCCAAAAACCATGGGCTCTATTATGAGAACCCCTTCTATAGCAGTCTTTATTACTTCCATATTATACGTGCTGCAATGTATTAGAGTTAATATCTTCTTTTATTTCATCAATGACCTTCAGAAGGTATTGGCCATACTGGTTCTTCAACATTGGTTTAGCAAGTTCTCTCATCTTCTCCTCTGAGATCCAGCCATTACGATAAGCAATGCCTTCCAAGCAGGCCACTTTCAATCCCTGGCGTTTCTCGATAACCTCTACAAATGTTGAAGCTTCGGCAAGGCTGTCATGTGTACCCGTATCTAACCAAGCAAAACCTCGGCCAAAGACCTTTACCAGCAATTCGCCATCTTTCAGAAACTCTTGATTGACTGTCGTTATCTCCAACTCCCCTCGAGCGCTTGGTTTTATTTTCTTAGCTACATTAACAACCTTATTGGGGTAGAAATAAAGACCAACAACTGCATAGTTACTCTTGGGATCCTTAGGTTTTTCTTTAATGCTTAAGCAATTTCCTTGTTTGTCAAACTCCGCAACACCATAGCGTTCAGGATCTGATACCCAATAGCCAAATACTGATGCCTTTCCATTGACTTCTGCATCTTCAACTGCTTTACGAAGCAAAGCAGTGAAACCCGCACCATAAAAAATGTTATCGCCCAGAACTAAACAAGCACTATCATCACCAATGAATTTCTCGCCTATGATGAATGCTTGTGCAAGGCCATCTGGAGAAGGTTGTTCTGCATACTCGAAGTGTACACCATAGTCAGAGCCATCGCCTAAAAGGCGTTTGAATCCTGGCAAATCCTGTGGCGTAGAAATAATCAGAATATCCCTGATACCTGCAAGCATCAGCGCACTGATAGGATAATAAACCATTGGTTTATCATAAATAGGGAGCAATTGCTTGCTCACCCCTTTTGTTATAGGATACAATCTGGTACCAGAACCACCGGCAAGAACTATGCCTTTCATATAAATGCAGTTTTATTTGTTCTGGCAGGCAGTATCGAACTGCAAACTTTCGTTCCACCTGTGCTGCCAGAAATCCTTATAATTTAGATGTGATATACTCCCTCTAATGGGCAAATATTGTGGCAATCAAGAATAACCTTACCCTTCAGCTTGTCCCAATTCTGCTTAATGTGGTCATGTTTAACCATGATTACCACCATGTCCACCTCATCGAGAAACTGGTCAAAATCCAAAATCTGGTTCTTAACAATCTCCTTCTGAGTGAAGAAAGGATCGAAAGTCTTCAGGGGACGTGCCAAATGGCGCTCCTGAATGTCTAGCATCTGGAGTGTCGGACTTTCACGGATATCATCAACGTTCTCCTTATAAGTAAGGCCATAGAGACCAACACGACGGTTATCCGTAATGTTGTGCTCTTCCATAATTTCGTGGATTCTTTCGAGTACAAACACGGGCTGGTAGTCGTTAGTCTTCATGCTCTCATCAATAACCTTTGCCAGTTGAGGATAGTCACCAACCAAGAACCAAGGGTCAACAGAGATACAGTGACCGCCAACACCAGGACCGGGCTGGAGGATGTTCACACGGGGATGCATGTTACAAATCTTGATGATTTCGTATACATCCATGTTGTCGTGTCGGCAGATACGTGAAAGTTCATTGGCAAAAGCGATGTTCACAGCGCGGTATGTGTTCTCCACCACCTTGGTCATCTCTGCAGTACGGATGTCGGTAACGACAATCTCACCCTGACAGAAGGAAACATAGTACTGCTTTACCTTCTCACCAATCTCCTTAGAGTCAGCACCAATGGTACGGTTATTATGCAGCAACTCATAGACCATGTTGCCAGGAATGATACGCTCTGGGGCGTGGACAAGATTAATGTCCACACCAATCTTGAAGCCGTTAGCCTCAATAACGGGACGAACAAACTTGTCAATAGTTCCTGGGCTAACAGTGGATTCAACCACTACAGTTGCACCCTTCGGGCATACCTTCATTACTTCCTTAACAGCTGCCACTACGTAGCAAGCATCCACCTTCTTAGAGAACTTGTCGTAAGGAGTAGGCACACTGACAATGTACATGTCCGTCTTCTGATACTCAGTAGTGAACTTGATGCCTGCCTTTACAGCAGCCAGGAACAGTTCATCAAGACCATCCTCTTTGAATGTTGTTTTACCTGCGTTGAGCGTTGCAACGAGTTCCTTGTTATAATCGGTACCAATAACCTCTACTCCGTGAGAGGCCATCATTAATGCGGTGGGTAGACCTATATACCCCAGTCCAATAACGTTAATCATATTGATAATTGCTAAATTATTACTTGTAATTACTTGATCTCGTAACGGTCAACTTCTTCACCGTTGAGTGCGCGAATAATACGGTTGCAAGCCTTGCCATCACCATAAGGGTTCACAGCCTTAGACATCTTCTCGTATGCTGCATCATCATCCAAAAGAGTGCTCACCTCATTGACAATCAAATCATGATTTGTACCCACAAGGTGAACTGTACCACTCTTAAGTGCTTCTGGACGTTCAGTAGTGTCACGCATCACGAGCACGGGTTTGCCAAGGCCAGGAGCTTCTTCCTGAATACCACCACTATCTGTAAGAACCACTGTTGATTTCTCCATCAAGTAAACGAACTCAAGGTACTGCAGGGGCTCAATAAAGAAGAAGTTGGGGCGTGTGAGGTCTTCGCCAAACACGTCGTGAATGGGCTTGCGTACATTGGGGTTGAGGTGCATGGGGTACACGAAGTCCACATCAGGATACTTTTCTGAGAGGTCTTTCATAGCTGTCACCATGCTGATGAAGCCATCACCAAAATTCTCTCTGCGGTGGCCTGTAATCAACACCAGCTTTTTGCCCCCATCTAAACGGGTTACGTCATAACCTGCATTCATCAACACATTAATCTGCTCGTCTGCCAAAGCTTTATCCGTTTTGAGCTTGTCCACAACCATGTGGAGGGCATCAATAACGGTATTACCCGTTACGAAGATTTGACCATGAGCCTTTTCCTCTTGAAGATTCTTCTCACTCAATGGTGTAGGTGCAAAATCGTATGTAGCGATACGTCCTGTAATCTGGCGGTTCATTTCCTCTGGCCATGGGCTATAAATATTGTGAGTGCGCAGGCCTGCCTCAACATGACCAACAGGAATCTGCTGGTAGAATGCAGCAAGAGCCGCTGCTGTGCTGGTAGTGGTATCTCCGTGAACTAACACCACATCAGGCTTGCACTCCTTAAAAACGTCACGCATACCCGTGAGTACACGAGCTGTCACGTCATACAAGTCTTGTCCTTGCTTCATAATGTTTAAGTCGAAATCCGGCTTAACATCAAAGATGGTCAAAACCTGATCCAGCATTTCTCTATGCTGACCAGTCACACAAACAATAGTTTCAAACTCTGCCGGATGCTTTTGGAACTCTTTCACCAAGGGGCACATCTTAATAGCTTCGGGTCTTGTGCCAAAGACCAGCATTACTTTTTTCATTATCGTATATATTTTATTTATTTCTTTGCCTAATCCATTATTTGTTCTGACTGGCAGTATCGAACTGCATCGCTATGCGACCACCTGTGCAGTCAGAAACTCTTTCCTTTTCTACATTAAAGAAGATTATCCTTCTCAATATCTTTGAAGTACTTATAAGTACCATGCTTCAATTCGTCTGTGGCATCCTCGTCACAAACGATAATTGCATGGGGATGCTGCTGTAGGCAACTGATAGTCCACATGTGGTTAACTGGCTCTTCAACACCATGACGAAGAGCACGAGCCTTGTTGTGGCCATTTACCATAATCATCACTTCCTTAGCATCCATAACAGTTCCAACACCTACGGTGAGAGCGGTTTTGGGGACTTTGTTTACATCGTTGTCAAAGAAACGACTATTAGCAATGACAGTATCTGTAGTCAAAGTTTTCTGTCGTGTACGGCTTGTAAGGCTGGAGCCTGGTTCGTTGAAAGCAATATGACCGTCAGGGCCAATGCCACCCATAAACAGGTCAATACCGCCTGCGGCTGCAATAGCCTTCTCATAATTCTCGCACTCTGCCTTCAAATCCTTAGCGTTGCCGTTCAGGATATGAACATTCTCTTTCCTAATATCAATGTAGCTGAAGAAGTTGTTCCACATAAATGAGTGGTAGCTCTCAGGATGATCCTCAGGTAGGTTCACATACTCGTCCATATTGAACGTTATCACGTTCTGGAACGAAACCTTACCAGCCTTGTTTAGAGCTATTAGTTCTTTGTACATACCCAATGGTGAACTTCCTGTAGGGCAGCCTAACTTGAATGGCTTATCAGCTGTCGGGTTTGCTTCGTTAAAACACTTGGCCACATAATTAGCAGCCCTCTTAGACATACGTTCGTAGTCGGGTTCAATAATTAATCTCATTGCCTTTTTTGTTATTAAATGATTATTAAAAATCCGAAGGACCTGCCACTAAAAAGCTAAAACAGGGGGTTTCCTCCGGAGGTGATATATAATTTTGTTTTCTTTATTATTTTTTCAAAAAGCACGTTCAGCTGCAACATATGCTTGATGCACTGCATCAGCGATCATTTTAATATCTTCATACCCTTTATCGTCAAGGCAATCCATATCATTCTGGCTAAGCCCTTTTGATGCCTTATAGCATATCGGAGTTGAAAAGCCATCAATACTTATTGATACCATCACATCGTCAGAATATTGCTTGTCATCAATACTGATATTGATGTGCTTGTCATTGACAATGCGCTGATAACCTAAATTAAGAGCAAGTTGGTTATGAAAACGTTCCTTATTCATTTTATTGTTATCAACAAACTGATAAGGAATGAGGATTGCTGGATTTGTTGCTCGGAACCAGTTTAAGTCCTCACTCACTTATCAGAGGTATATCTGTTTATATCATTCTTCGCCTTTCTTGGGACTTCGTTTGATTATTGGAGCAAGTTTGCATTCAACTTCTAAGAAGGTCATGGGGTCAAACATATCGATTTCATATATCGCATTATCCAAGTCGTTGATGGCATAATGAATCTGGTCTAATGAGTCATCTAAATGACTGAAGATAATATCATCGTATGTCTCCTCAAAGCGTTTAATAAAGAATGAGTCATCCATAGGGAAGCCTTTTTTGATAATCTTATGGAAGGCTTTGCAGACTTCTGCCTGAGCATCGTATCTTAAGGCTCGAATGTCATCCATCATTGGCATAGAGCAAGAATAAGTGAACTGTCCTGGTTCATCATCCAGTTCGTCATCATCTGGGTCATCGTCATCTTTATTACCAAAAAGTTCATCGAAGTCTATTTCCGGTATAGATGCCTTCAACTTTTCCAAGAAATCTTCTTCCGTCTTGCAACCATCTGCGATATTCTTCAAGTCTTCCAGGCCCTTGAGCATATCTTCCTGAAGTGTCGGGGAGGGATGCCTAAAGGCTTCATCGATATGGGGGGCAAAGATGTCATGGAGCTCATCGAGGAGATAGAGTTCGGTTTGGTTGTCCTTCTTATTGAAGTAGGTCAGGACGAGTTCCATCTTCTGAATCTGCAGATGACAGATATCAGGTTCGCCAATGACAATGTTACTACCCTTGCCCATCTCGATCATCTTCTTGATATACATCAGGGTGTCGCTTTTACACTTGTGGAGAACATCCAATGGGTGTTCTCTGACATACTTAGCAATGCCATTGGCTACCTGTTGTTTTCTTGGCTGGCCAATGAAGCGCCTGCCCATCATACTGAAAGCTGACTTCATATTGGCCACAGTATCGTGCATCAAGAAGTCGGCAAACTTCTCTGAGAGGTCAATGGTGGTTGGTAAGTAGGAGGTGTATATCATTAAGATGAAAAGGGTCACATCGTTGAAGGATGTGACCTAGGATAGTTGTTTTTTCTTTTTGAAAGTAATTTTTTAAGAAATTATTTTGTCGAGCTTCCGCTCGAGGGTAATGCTTTTATAAAGTGATGTCACTGAAAGGACACAGCGAGATGTCATCTCGCGCTGGGGGATACCCCCAGACCCCATTCTTCTCCTTTTCTTTGGCGCAAAGAAAAGAAGTAAAAGAAACATCCACCCCCTCCAAGGCCTCCCCCTATATGGGGAGGATGCAATTGATTCCGAGAGCTGGCTCTC
>JAEEGL014549988.1_pt1 | contig 29695 bp, 24 predicted proteins | sample 9134231 | NCBI WGS metagenome assembly JAEEGL01 (sample SAMN16246548, study PRJNA631951) | gut metagenome | biome: gut microbiome; feature: rumen; material: fiber-attached | host: Bos | place: Iran: Karaj | collected 2018-10
ACTACATCGTGTTCTTCAATGAGAGAAGACCTGCCTACTCTTTAAATTACCTGACTCCACAAGAGTACAAAACTATCTACAGTTCAAAATGAAGGTATATATTTCTTGTTTGAGTGTCTACTTTTGATTGACTAGTGCAAATCTCGAAAATGTGGGCAAAAAGTGCGGCGACCGCCCATACTTTTGCCCATGTTTTACGCTTATCTCTTATGTCTTGTACAGGAAAAAGACTGCGTTTGAATAGGCTGTTATAAATATTTTCGAGAATTTTTCAAATAATAGACCCCCTGAGCAATTTACATCGTCATATAGGTAAAAGATGACAAAGATCATCTTAAAAACCTGGAGGTGTAAATATGTATTGTTCAAGATGTGGTTCTTTTGTTGAAGAAGGTAGAGATTTCTGCGCGAACTGCGGAACCAAAGTGGGTATCTTTAACGGTTATTCAAGGATCGACAGGATCAATATGAGAGCAGCTGAAATAGAAGATCTGGATCATATGATCGAATATTTTGGCCGGAAACAGGATCTTTATGATGAAGTCACCGGATGTGAGAAAAACGTGGAATACTACAGCAATCCCAATGTTGTGTTCAGAGGATTTACCGGCAGACCGTTAAAGGTAATTGGGCTGATACTTACGATTGTATCATGTGTACTATGTTACATTTCGGCAATAGTAGCCTCAATGGTTAAAAATATATATCTGTATATTATTGTTGCAGTTTTAGCTCTATTTATTGCTGCCGGTGTAATACTCATAATTGCCGGGGTAAAGAAAAGCAACAGGTTTTACCTTAACAGCAATTTCAAGAAAGCGCTAATTGTTAAGGACAATAAACTGAGGATCGTCGAACTTCAGGCAGAACTTTATGATCATTATGAGAATTACGGATATTGCTGCATAGGATTTGAATACTCCAACCCTTTAATTCTTAACCTGATCAGAAATACCATTGTTTCCGGACAGGCTGATTCCATTAAAGAAGCTTTAAATATTCTGAAGCAGAATGAACGCTTTTCAAATCTGGAAACGCTTGTATCACAGACAGCGGTATCTGCAGCGGAGGCAGCTGCAGCTGCAGAACGCGCAGCTGCTTATGCGGCTTATAGAAGATAAGGTATGTGTATCTATGGAAAATGACATGGAGAATAATGTTCCGTTTCTGACAAGATTTTTCAGAGCCAGGGCTGAGGATGTGGAGGTTCCGGATATTGATCTGCCGGTTCCGACAAAAGAGTGAAAGATCATGTTGTAACGGAATCTCAGAATTCAGATAATTGTGTATAAAAAAGGTATAATTTGATTGAGGTAAGTTTTATGGCAGGCAGTGATAATTCAGACAATAATCTTTTCGATAATTATGCGGAACTCGTAAAAAGGGCAAAAGCAGGAGACGAATCCGCTTTTGAAGAGATATATGAGAGTACTAAAAGGTTCGTTTTTGTTACATCCTTTGAGATCGTGAAAAATGAACAGGATGCTGAAGATGTCATGCAGGAGGTTTACCTCACCCTTTTCAAAAAGATTGATACGATCAAAAACGAAAAGGCTTTAATGAGATGGCTTGCTGTAGCGGCTGTCAACAAATCCAAGGACAGAATCAAATATTCAAAAGATGAGTCATCCTATGAAGACCTGGCAGCCAATGAAGCTGATATTACAGGAGATGATGATCTTGAACATCTTCCGGATGCCCTTATTTTGGAGAAAGAGAAGAGGGATATCTTCTATAAGATAATGCGTAAAGAGTTATCTGATGTTCAGTTTCAGTCGGTCTTGCTGTACTACTACGATCAACTGGATGTGGCTGAGATTGCCCAAATAATGGATTGTTCCAAGGATACGGTCAAGACAAGACTTAAGCTGGCACGCATAAGAATTAAAAAAGGGATCATGGAATTCGAGAAATCCAACAAGATCAAGCTTCTTGGAGGTCTTGCCGGTGCGGGCAACCTCGGTAATTTCTTCTCGGAATTCTACAGAAATACAAAGATATCTGCAGTCAAGCAATTTCCTGTCAAGATTGGAATTGGTACCAAGGTTGCTGCTAAAACAGCATCTAAAGCAGCAGTCAAGTCTGCGGCAGGTGCTTCCGCTAAGGCTGCTGCAGGGACTTCATTACCCAAGGTCCTCGGGATCATTGGGGCTGCGGTATTAGGGCTCGGAGTGGCCGGAGGCACAGCTCTGGTCATAAAGAACTTGGCAGGTGATCAGGATAAAGAAAGCCCGACATATGAAACGGAATATGATGATCAGGATATTAATGGTGACAATGACGTAATGACGACAGAAACCTCTGTTACCGATAAACCTGAACCTGCGGAGACAACCGGACGTGTGATCACTGTAACTGATGCGGTGAGTGAGACGTATGATGCTTATAACGACCTTGATCTTTTCTCTTATACATACTCGTTTGTTGTTCCGAAGGTGGATATCAGTGATGTAAACACGGATTCGGCTAATAACTGGATCTTTGAAGAACTCAGTTCGTATCACAACCAGACCATGACAGAGCTTCCGGCAGAAACAGAATATGTTTATTATGTTGATGACAGTATTGTCTCGATCTTTGTGAGGATCCGTACTCATGATTATGATGAGTCCCAAGCTTCAATAATATACAGAGCATTTAATATTTCTGCCGAAACAGGTGAAATGTTAGAACCTTCTGAGATGCTTGATTTACAAGGCCTTACAGATGAAGAATTCTTTGGTATGGTTGATGTTATTTATCAGGATGCAGCAGATCAGTTTGCGAAAGGCTTTGGTTCTTGGGGATATGACAATTATGATTTAATCTATGAAGAAGCTTATAAGAATAATTCGGAATGGATGACTTTCGAACATATAGAACCGTTTATATCAAAGGATGGTAATCTTTGTTTTAAAGGTCTCATAACCGCATCAGATCAAGGTTTTGAGGAAGCTGTTTTCGATACTGCAAACCAAAGCATGATCAGTTGGAAAACTTTGACGGAATTAGAATAATTATCATATTGTCCATGTGGCAGGTTGCGTTCAAGTCCCGATAATATATAATACTGTCGTCTAATTTGACATAAATCAAAGGATACGTATCATGATCTATTTTGATAACAGCGCAACAACATTTGTATCTGAAGGCGTCAGGGCAAAGATCGCAGAACTCACGGAGGATTCATTATCCGCTAATCCGGGAGCTCTTCATAAGCTTGGAACAAAGGCTTATTCTCTGTATGACACCATCAGAAAAGAGACTGCAGATATCCTTGGCGCCAAGACTGAAGAGATCTTCTTTACGTCCTGTGCCACTGAGAGCGCAAATACAGCGATAAAAGGCTATATGAGCCGCAATAAGAGGGCAGGAAATGCTGTTATCTCAACAAGGACTGAGCATAAGGCGACACTTGAATGCCTTGATTATCTAGCAGGCCTGGGATACGAGATCCGTTATGTAAAGGTCGGTTCTGATGGAAAACCTCTGACTGAAAGTCTTGAGGAAGAGCTTGGAAAGGGCGGCGTTGCGCTGGCTTGCTTTACGCTCGTTAATAATGAGACAGGTTCGGTGCTTCCTTTCGAGAGCATCGCGAAAACAATTAAGTCTGTATCTCCGTTAACAGTAATTTATCTTGACTGCGTTCAGGCATTAGGGAAGATGCCTGTTAATCTTTCTGCGTTGGGTGCCGATATGTGTTCTTTCTCAGGACATAAGATTCATTCGATCAAGGGCAACGGTGTTCTTTATGTCAGAAAAGGCGTAAGGATAGATCCGCTGATATTAGGCGGCGGTCAGCAGGACGGAATGCGTTCGGGCACACAGAGTCCGGTACTGGCCGGAGCTTTTCTGGAGGCTCTGAAAGAAGTAAGTGCCGGTATTGAGGAAAGCGCGGAGAAGATCGGAGAGATCAATTCATATCTTCGAAAAGAACTTTCCGCAAGAGGCGCTATGATCCTGTCGCCTGATGACGCTCTTCCATATGTGCTCAATGTTTCTTTCGAAGGCTTTGAATCTGAGACGATGCTTCATTGTCTTGAGATCTATGATATTTATGTCTCAACGGTATCGGCATGTTCCGCAAAGCAGAAGAAGGTCTCTTATGTGCTTCTCGAAATGGGCGTGGACAGAAAGACTGCAGCAAACGCCGTAAGGCTCAGCTTTTCGAGAGAGAATACAATGGAAGAGGCTAAAGAGTTTATTAAATGTGTTGATATGATCTATGATCAGTTTTTAGTTAAGTGAGGAAATAAGAGATGGGTAATGTCCTTTTGGCAAGAATGGGTGAGATCACACTTAAGGGTCTTAACAGAGGCTCTTTTGAGATACAGCTTAAGAGCAATCTTAAGTACAGACTTAAGAAATTCGGCAATCTGAAGATATATCAGAGCCAGAGCAGGATCTGGATCGAACCGAAAGAGGAGGATAATCCGAATTTTGCAAGCATGACGGCTGCTGAAGGTATTATGAAGGCTGTCTGCCAGGTGTTCGGAATCGTTTCCGTAAGCCTCGCGAGAAAGTTCGAAGGTGATTTTGAATCCATAAAGGAGAACGCTGCCGCATGCGTTAAGGAACTGCTTGAGTGCAATCCCGGTTATAGAACATTCAAGGTCGAGAGCAAGCGCGGAAACAAGACATTCCCTATGACTTCTCCGGTGATCTGCGATGAACTCGGCGGTTTTATTCTGGATACATTTCCGGAACTTACTGTAAAGGTAAAGAATCCGGATTTTGTCCTTAATGTCGAGATAAGGGAATCAAATTATGTTTATTCCGGCAAGATGATGGCTCACAGAGGCCTTCCTGTCGGAACTTGCGCAAAGGGAATGCTCCTTCTGTCCGGAGGAATCGACAGCCCGGTTGCCGGATTCATGATGGCTTCGAGAGGAATGCCTCTGGATGCCGTATATTTCCATTCATATCCGTATACTAGCGATCTTGCGAAGCAGAAGGTCATAGATCTTGCGAAGATCGTGTCCGGTTATTCGGGACGAATGACACTCCATGTCGTAAACTTCACTCAGATCCAGCTTCATCTCTATAAGCATTCGCCCCAGGATATGCTCACTGTTACGATGAGAAGGATAATGCTTCAGATCGCCGAAAAGCTTGCGGAGAAGAATGACTGCAAATGCCTTATAACCGGTGAGAGCTTAGGCCAGGTTGCTTCCCAGACTATGGAAGCAATCGCCGCAACCAATGAAGTCGTTAAGATGCCTGTATTAAGACCTCTTATCGGAATCGACAAGCAGGCAACCTGTGATATTTCGCGTGATATCGGTGCTTTTGAGACATCTATACTTCCATATGAGGATTGCTGCACCGTATTTGTTGCAAAACATCCAAAGACACATCCTCATCCGGAGGATATAATCGAGGCAGAGAAAGATCTCGATATAGAGGAACTTGTCGAAGCTGGTGTGGCCGGAACAGAAGATATTGTTATCGATCCGTTCTGATAAGTTAGGAAAGAAGGCAAAGGGTTTTGAGAATAGGAAAGCTTACAGACGAGCAATTGGAGTCTCTTGTATTGTCAAGACTGCCTCAGCTGTCAAGTAATACTTTATCAGGCGCCGGCATCGGTGCCGACTGCGCATGGCTCAAGACTGGCGAAAATCTTCTGGTCACTTCTTCAGATCCGATAACCGCCGGCGGCAGCGAATCAGGAACGCTTGCTATTCATGTATCCTGTAATGATATTGCCGCGTGCGGAGTAAAGCCGACCGGAATTCTTATTGTTATCATCGCTCCTCCGACTGCTTCAGAAGATGAGATAGTCTCTATCGTCGAGCAGGCGAGCAGTGAGGCAGGCAAGCTCGGTGTCGATATCGTGGGAGGACATACTGAGGTTTCTGACTGTGTAAACAGATTTGTAGTTATCTCGACTGCGTTCGGTGTCGTTGAGAAGGGCAGTCCTGTTCCTTTGGGACATGCTATGCCAGGAGATAAGCTTATAATCACAAAGACCGGAGCGATCGAAGGAACTTTTATAGCTGCAAATGAACACAGAAGCAAGCTTGAAGGAAAAGTGTCTCCTGAACTGATCGCGGAAGCCAAGACTTACGGGGAGCTTATTTCCGTTGTAAAAGAGGGCAATATTCTCGGTTCACTGGCTTCTGCTGAAGGTTTGGTCAGAGAAGACGGTTTCCCAAGATCCTGTGTAAATCTTATGCATGATGTTACTGAAGGCGGTGTTGAAGGCGCTGCTTTCGAGATGGCTGATTTTTCAAAGACCGGAGTTGTATTGGATCAGCGTCTTGTTCCGTTTACTGACTGTTCAAGGGAGATCTGCGGCGCTTTGGGACTTGATCCTTACAGGCTGATCTCTTCAGGAGCACTCATGATCGCTTCGTCTGAGCCTGACAGAGTTATCGGTGCCTTAGCTGCCGAAGGCATAAAAGCAACCGTGATAGGTGAGTTTACCGATGTTTCCGAAGGCGCGAAAACCATTGGAACAGATGGTGTTGTAAGACCTATGCCGGCTCCTTCGGCTGATGAGATCTATAAGATCTGAAATTTATTTTACTTATTGCAACATTTTTACGGGCTTAGTTGTATATAAATTAAAACTAAGCCTGTTTTGTTTTCGCGTATGTTTCAGGAATATATGGGGAGGCCGTATGAGAAAAATAATTGTGTTGCTTACTTCTGCAGTCATTCTTTTAGGATGTGGATGTTCCCTCAAAACCTTGCAATCGCAGGATCCGTCCTCCGGTCAGATAGCATCTGATACAGGCGCGGGACAGATTCATTTTGATTATCCGGATCAGCTCGTGCATAAGGACGGCGGTTCTGCCTCAATGACGATCTATAAATGCGGTGCCTGCTTTTATGCATGCGAAGACGGCCAGCAGATCTGGTCGGCATTGTACTCTGCTCCTTTGGAAATGGAGGAAGGTGAGTTTATCCATGTTGATGCCGAGTATGAACTTGTTTACGGCGGTGTGGCCGGATATATGGGCAGCAAGCATGTTAAAAAAGTCAGCAACGAGAAAGAACTGACTTTGAATGAAGTTGCTGATTTGAGGATAATTCCTCTTTATGACAAGGACGAAAGCACTTTCGCGGGACTGCGCCTGATAATCAAAGACGGTAAGAATTATCTAATGTGCAGAGATCCGCTTCTCAAGTACAGACTTTATGATGACAATGCGAATCTTCTATGTACCGGTGACGCTTCAATGACCTGCGCGGCCTATCTCGATGACGGAATCGATAAGACTATAGATTACGGCAGTTCAAGCCAGCTTCCGTTCTATGTGATGAAGATAGACGGTATATATTACGCTTATTCCCCCTATGACGGCTTTAACAATTGGACTCCGCTCCTGAATATGGATCTCGAGAATAAGCCTGTCGGATTTGATCTTGATGACGGTGAGACCATTAAAATAGGCGGCTCCAGAGTATATAAAGTCAACGGCGGAAAAGAAAACTATGTAAATGCTCCCATGTTTGAGCAGACCGAAAGGCTCACGGAGATCAATTATTCCGTTCTCAACAGTGAAGCTTCTGCCGGACACTGGGAGGAGTGTCCTCCATATGAGAACGGTGATCTGTACCGCTATATGTACAGCGGTGAAGAATATCTTATCTTCCGTCTTGATGACAGGTTCTATGTGTTTTTCGAAAAGAACAGCAACACGGATACTGATGAGTTCCTTGGAATATTTGATAAGCCCGAGGATGTTGATGCCGCAATAGGCAGAACATAAGGTTAAAAGAGTGAGTATCTGATCATCAGCCGCGAACGGGTATCCTGTTCACGGCTGCTCTTTTACCATTGTTCAGAATTTTCATAAGTGCGATAATATCAGCAAGAATATTTAACTTTTTGACTGGAGCATTATTATGAAAGCACTTATCCTCAATTCCGGTCTGGGCCACAGAATGGGAGTCTTAACGTCCGAGCAGCCTAAATGCATGACGGAGATATCCTCCCATGAGACTATTCTATCGCGTCAGCTGAATATACTTTCTGAAGCAGGAATAAGGGATGTTGTTATCACGACCGGTTATTATGATGCTCTGCTGGTAAGTTACTGCAACAGTCTGGATCTTCCAATCCATTATACTTTCGTGAAAAATCCCGTCTATGACAAGACTAACTATATCTACAGCATCTATTGTGCCCGTGAATATCTGGATGACGATATCCTGCTGATGCACGGAGATCTTGTTTTCGAGAATGAGGTATTTGACAGAGTACTCTCATCACAGGTATCGTGCATGACCGTATCATCTACTATGCCGCTTCCCGAGAAGGATTTCAAAGCAGTTATAAAAGACGATAAGGTCGTTAAGGTCGGCGTTGAATTCTTTAATGATGCCATGTATGCGCAGCCCTTATATAAGCTCCTGAAGGATGACTGGAAGATATGGCTCGGTAAGATCGTCGAGTTTTGTGAGAGCAACAATGTAAAAGTCTATGCTGAGAATGCGCTTAACGAACTGGACGGCAGGGCGGATATCTCTGCGCTTGATATTACTAATCTTCTTTGTGCCGAGATCGATAATCCCGATGACCTTGCTGTTGTTACTTATAAACTGAGCGAAGTCGAGAACCGCAAGGTCTATATGTGCTTTGCCACTGATATCATCCATGGCGGACATATCGCGATAATCAGGAAGGCGAGAAAGCTCGGCAAGCTTATAATCGGAGTGTTGTCCGATGAAGCGGTTGAATCCTACAGGCGTAAGCCTCTCATTCCTGCTTCGGACCGTAAGATGATGTTCGAAAACATATCAGGCGTTTATAAAGTCGTTGACCAGCGGACTCTGTCTTATGCCGAGAACCTTATGAAATATAAGCCGGCCATTGTCGTTCACGGTGATGACTGGCTCACCGGATTTCAGCGTCCCGTGCGTGATGAGGTCACTTCTGTATTGGCTTCATACGGCGGAAAACTGGTTGAATACCCGTATTATTATGATCCCAAGTACGCAAAGATCGATTCTATGATATACCCGGAAGATGCCGGAGGTTCGTCAGATGGTTCAGAGACTGATCTTCTTTAAAGGCGATTATAAAGAGTTTGACGGATTCCTTCTTGAGAAAAAATGCAGGAGGCTGTTCCTTGTATGCGATGACTCGATCAAATACATGGATTCCTTCAATAAGCATCTTGAACATCTTGACGGTCTCGGAATAGAAGTCTTTTACTTTAAGGATTTTCAGTCCAATCCTTTGTATGAGAGTGCCGTTAACGGCGTGAAGCTGTTTATGAGCAGTTCGTGCGATTCCATCATGGCTGTAGGCGGCGGTTCCGCCATTGACGTGGCTAAATGCATCAAGCTTTATTCGAATCTGCCCGGAGAAGGTGAGAACGGATCATGGCTTAAGGCTGTTACCGTACCGAACGATATTCCGTTTATTGCTATGCCGACCACAGCCGGTACGGGAAGCGAAGCAACACGTTATGCTGTCCTTTATTATGAGGATGTCAAGCAGAGCATTACGAGTGAGAGCTTTATACCTGAAGCGGTCTTTGTCGATCCGAACGCTTTGAAGACGCTGCCTTTGTATCAGAAGAAAGCGACAATGTGCGATGCGCTCTGTCATTCGATCGAATCCTTCTGGTCCGTAAACAGCACGGATGAGAGTAAGGAATACAGCAGAGCCGCTATCCGCGGTGTTCTCGAGAACATGGAAGGATATTTGGCAAATACGGATGAAGGCAACGCCGGAATGCTGCATGCGGCTCATATTGCGGGAAAAGCGATCAATATCTCCCAGACAACGGCCGGGCATGCCATGTGTTATAAGATCACGAGTATTTTCCATTGCGCTCACGGACATGCGGCAATGCTTTGCGACAGGATGCTTTTCCCGTGGATGATCGAAAATACGGACAAATGCATCGATCCCAGGGGTGAGGAATATTTATCTAAAACTTTGGAAGAACTGAGTTCTGCTATGGGCTGCGGTTCAGCGAAAGAAGCCGCAGCCAAGCTTGTTGAATTCTTTGATTCTCTGGAACTTGAGGTGCCCGCGGCAACTGAAGAGCAGATAGATATTTTAAAGACTTCTGTTAATCCGGTCAGGCTGAAGAATCACCCTGTGGCATTGGATATAAATGATATAGAGATGCTGTACAGGAAGATACTTAAAGCGGATTGAACTTTAATTGTCAGTTCCAATAATCAAAAATAATTAATGCGTTTTTTATATAGATTTATTTCAACTTTAGTGGCATACTTTGATAGTCAAAGTATTTTAAAGTACATTTATCTTAATCAATAATGTATCAGAGAGGAAACTTATGGATCAGAAATGGCAGGAAAGTATTGACCGGCTGAATAAGCGCAGGGAAGCCGTAGCCATTGCAGGCGGTGAGGAGCGTATCGCAAAGCAGCACGCTTCGGGCAAGCTTACGGCAAGAGAGCGTATGGAAGCGCTTTTTGATGACGGCACATTTGTTGAGATCAATGACCAGATCACTTCGCGATGCAGTGATTTCGGCATGGATAAGAAGAAAAAGACCGGAGACGGTGTTGTAACCGGTTACGGATATATTCACGGAAGGCTCGCTTTCGCGTCTTCGCAGGATTTCACAGTAGGCGGCGGTTCACTGGGCGAAGCACACGCCATGAAGATCTGCCGTGCCATGGATAAGGCAATGGAGATGAAAGCTCCATTTATATCTGTCAATGACAGTGGCGGAGCAAGAATTGAAGAGGGAATCGACAGCCTTTCCGGTTATGCGGATATCTTTTACCGTAATACTATCGCTTCAGGCGTTATCCCGCAGATTTCTGTAATTTTGGGACCGTGTGCGGGCGGCGCATGCTATTCTCCTGCGATCACTGACTTTATCTTCATGACCGAAAACAACAGCCAGATGTATATCACCGGTCCCGCTGTCGTTAAGTCGGTTACGGGTGAAGTAATCTCATCTGCCGATTTGGGCGGCGCTGCTGTTCACAGCTCGACATCGGGTGTTGCGCATTTTGTATATCCTGATGATCTTTCATGTCTTAACGGTGTACGTCAGCTTCTGGGATATCTCCCGCAGAATAATGAGGAATTCTCAATGACTGTCGAAGGTACAAAGGTCGACGAATGCGCAAATCTCAGCGATATCGTTCCTGTCGATTCCAAGAAGCCTTACGATGTAAGAAGCGTCATCAATTCATTCGTTGACAGCAGCAGTTTCTTTGAGATACAGCCTGATTTTGCAAAGAATATAGTTATCGGATTTGCAAGGCTTGACGGGGAGACCATAGGTATCGTTGCAAACCAGAGCCGGTTCATGGCAGGCTCCTTGGAGATCAATGCGTCTGACAAGGCTGCGAGATTCATCAGATTCTGTGACTGCTTTAACATTCCGATCCTTACTCTGGTCGATGTTCCGGCTTTCCTTCCCGGAAGCCAGCAGGAGCACGGCGGCATTATCCGCCATGGCGCGAAAATGCTTTTCGCTTATTCCGAAGCAACTGTTCCGAAGGTCAGCCTCATCATGCGAAAAGCATACGGCGGCGCCTATATCGCAATGAACAGCAAGGGCACAGGCGCTGACGTCGTTTACGCTTGGCCTATCGCCGAGATCGCCGTAATGGGAGCTTCAGGAGCTGTATCCATAATCGGCAAGAAAGAGATCGAGAAGGCTGAGGATCCTGCTGCTAAAAAGGATGAACTCATCAATTCCTATAACGATAAGTTCATGAATCCTTATATCGCAGCTGAGCACGGATATGTTGACGAGGTCATCCTGCCCGAGGAGACTAGGGAGAAGATCGTTAACGCGTTCAATATGCTCAAGACAAAAGAGCGTGAATTGCCTTATAAGAAGCACGGCAATATTCCGCTTTGATGGAGGATACGATGGAGACTGAACAAATAGTTGCAATGGCTGTGGCCTGTATCGCAGAAGAAAGCGGTGTTGAACCGAAAAATGTGGTTGTTAAGTCTTTCCGCGAGGTCAAGAAATCAGGCCTCGAGCAGTACATTGAAGACAATCACATAAATTACCATAAATATCAATTGGAGGATTCAAGAATATGAGCAAGTACCGTATAACACTTGATGGTAAGACATATGAGATGGACGTTGAGCTGATCGGCGGGGACGGAGCTGTTAAGCCTGTTGCGAAAAAAACTGAGAGTGTGAGCGCGCCTGCGGCTCCGGCAGCAGTTTCAGCACCCGCTTCACCCGCAAAGCAGGCACAGCCTGAAGCAGGTTCAGGTACTGTCGTATCACCGATGCCCGGAACCGTTATAAAGATCGTTAAGAATGTCGGCGATGAGGTTAAGGCCGGCGAGCTGGTGCTCATCCTTGAAGCCATGAAGATGGAGAATGAGATCTCCGCTCCGGTAAGCGGCAAGATTGTTTCGATAAACTGCGCTTCCGGCGCTGCCGTAAACGGCGGTGATATCCTGTTTGAGGTCAAGTGAGGGTTCTTTAATGGATGAACTGTTTAATGTAAAGAAGCCTCTTCAGATAACTGATACGATCCTTCGTGACGCGCATCAGTCCCAGGCTGCTACAAGAATGAAGCTGGAAGATATGCTTCCCGCATGCGAGATCCTCGACAGTATCGGTTACTGGTCGATCGAATGCTGGGGAGGAGCCACTTTCGATTCCTGCATGAGATTCCTTAACGAAGATCCCTGGGAAAGACTCCGCACATTGAGAAAGGCTTTGCCCAACACCAAGCTTCAGATGCTCCTCCGCGGCCAGAATCTTCTTGGTTACCGCCATTATGCAGATGACATGGTCGAAGCTTTTTGTGCCAAGTCTATTGAGAACGGTATTGATGTTGTCCGTATTTTCGATGCTCTGAATGACGTGCGCAACATGGAAGCCTCGATCAGGGCTGTAAAAAAGTACGGTGGTATGGTTGAAGCTGCCATGAGCTATACGACAAGCCCTGTTCACAATGAGGAATACTTCGTAGAGAAAGCGGCTGTTCTTGAACAGATGGGCGCTGATACGATCTGCATCAAGGATATGGCAAATCTGCTTCTTCCTGCAGATGCATACAGCCTTGTAAAGAAACTGAAGGAGAGAGTATCCGTTCCGATACATCTCCACACACATAACACGACAGGAACAGGCGCTATGGTATATCTGATGGCTGCGATGGCAGGCGTTGATATTGTCGACTGCGCTTTGTCTCCATTTGCCAACGGAACTTCGCAGCCTGCAACAGAGTCGCTTGTAGCCACTTTGGCAGGAACTGAAAGAGATACTGGTCTTGATCTTATCAGGCTGAATGATGCGGCAGTACATTTCAAAGGTGTTGCCGCGAAAATGGAAAAAGAGGGAACCATCAGTTCCAAAGTCCTGCGTGCTGATCCTAACACTCTGATCTATCAGGTGCCTGGCGGAATGCTGTCCAATCTTATATCCCAGCTTAAGCAGGCTAATGCCGAGAACCGTCTTGAAGAGGTTTTGGCTGAAGTTCCTCGTGTCAGAGAGGACTTCGGTTACCCTCCGCTCGTTACGCCTACCAGCCAGATAGTCGGAACCCAGGCTGTTTTCAATGTGCTTATGGGCAGATATAAGACATTTACCAAGGAGTCCAAGGGACTTCTCCGTGGGGAGTACGGTGAACTGCCCGGAAAGGTCAATGAGGATATCCGTAAGATGGCTATAGGTGACGATGAAGTTGTTGCCTGCCGTCCGGCAGATCTCTTAAAACCGGAACTTGAGTCTGTCAGGGAACAGTTCAGTGATGTCGCAAAGTCCGAAGAAGATATCTTAAGCTGCGCGATGTTCCCTCAGGTTGCGCCTGAATTCATTAAAAAACGCGATAAGTCCGATGTGCGCGAGATTAGCGTTGAGTGGATCAGATAATATTGTAAAGGCATTTTGATGAATAATATGACTTCAATGGTATAATCGTTACCGTTGAAGTCATTTTTATGGGATAAAAGATTTAGGAATTCAGGATGGTGAAGTTCTATCGACGGATATTTTAAGTTCGCTATTTCGAAAGTAACTTTGCAGTCGGTTGCCTTATGGACTCTGATAGCTTTGGTGACAGGCGTTTTTGCTTTTCTTTTTTACCGTAAAGGCAGGTTAAGGTTTTCTTCGTTTGCCTCTATTCCTATGTTGGCTTTCTATCTTTCGTTTGTTGTAACCATTACGGTTATAGCAAGGATTAAGTCAGCAAAAGCACAATACAAGCTGGCATTATTCTGGTCCTATAAAGCAATCCAAAACGGCAGGACTGAACTCCGTGCCGAAATCTTCTGGAATATAGTGCTGTTTATTCCGATTGGAATATTGCTTTCGCTTATACTTGCAGGGAAGCTTAAATGGCTCGTCATTCTGATCAGTATGCTCCTGTCTGCCGGCATCGAAGTGACACAGCTTTTGTTTCACAGAGGTCTGTTCGAATTTGACGATATCGTTCACAATACTTTGGGTGCGGTTACCGGAGTGTTAGTATTTATTGTATTCAGGCTTATAACGGATAAGTACCGTGTGCGGCAGCTTCCGCGCACTTGAAGACATATAATAATATTTATATTTTATAATTCGATTTTTTTACCGCAAATTCCGCCCCGTTTTCTGTATAATGTAATAGTGTTGTAATTTTACCGATAATAGGGAGGTTAAGAATGATTAAGCGCAGATTATCGAAGCTTGTCTGTATGGCAATTACCGTGTCGACATTTTTATCCTGCGGCGGACAATTGCTTGCTGATGAGTTTTCCAGACCTGATGAGAACGAGGATGTTTACACTCGTGAATCCGAAGACAGATTTTCTGACAGAGATTATGTTTTCGACGATGATGAGAGTGAAGCCGAAGTTGAAGAAGACATTTATTTTGAGGCAGATGATGAGTCTGAGTCTGATTGGGATGTAACGGATCTGTCAGGAACACAGACTTATGAGGGATCTATTGATCTCAGCAGTCTTGGTTATGATTATGACGGTTATGAACTCGCTGAAGGATATATCAATCAGGAAATGTCTTTCGGCCGTGAAGCCAAGGATCAGAGTTATGATTACAGGGGCCATCTCTCCAAGCCTAACCGTGTTGCTTTTGACTATTTATATGAGCATTCATCAAATGTCGCTGCCGGTCTTGAGTCTTATACGCTGTTTACTATACCGAAGTCTTCTTTGAAGTTCGAATTCACTGCATCTGATCTCGGTATTTCAGATCTTAAATCTGTAAGCAGCAGAATGCTGCAGACCGCAATCGGTAATGCACTTGAAGCAAAAGACTACAATTCCATCACTGTAATCGATTTTATGCTTTTCGCATGTCCTTACGAGTTGTATTGGATGGATAAGACAGGCTATCTGAATTATTATTGGGACTATGATTTCAATAATTCATCCAGTCCGACAAAAGTTATTGTCTCGAATTTCCGCTATGTATTCCCTGTAGCCGAGGAATATCAGAAGAACGGCAATTATCTTTATATGGATACTTCTTACGGTAAATCCGTAAGCAAAGCAGTCGATAACGCAAAGAAGATCATCAGTTCTTGTAACGGCCTCGATGATTACAATAAGCTTTTAACATATGCAACCACTATCTGTGATCTTACGAATTACAACGATAAAGCTGCTTATGATGAGAGTATTCCTTACGGCAATCCCTGGCAGATGATCTGGGTATTTGACGGTGATTCCAAGACAAAAGTTGTTTGCGAGGGTTATTCAAAGGCTTTCCAGTATCTTTGCGACAATACTATATTTAAGAGCGGAAAGATCTATGCGATCTGCTGTTACGGCGATTGCGGCGGTCCGCATATGTGGAACGTTGTCCATATGGATGACGGAAAGAACTATCTTGTCGATACCACTAATATGGATGGCGGTCTGGATCTTTTCTTAAAGGGCGGTACTCCTTCTTCAAAATCATCACTTAAAAATCTGCTCTTCTATGTTACTGCAAACGGTTACAGTCTTCCTTACCGTTATGATCAGTTTATGGTCGACTACTACGGCGCTTCCGGTGTGGCTTTAGCTCCTACTGATTATGTTTATAAGGGTGGATCAAATCCCACACCTGCTCCTGTACATAAGAATGAGTGGGTAAAGGACAGCTCCGGTCATTGGTTCTATTATGATGCCGAAGGTAATATGACGACAGGCTGGAAGAAGATTGGCTCTGCATGGTATTACTTTGGCTCCAACGGTGTAATGAGGACTGGATGGCAGCAGATACAGGGCTACTGGTATTGCTTCAGAAGCACAGGCTCAATGTATTCCAGCACCTGGCTTAAGTGGGGCAACAGTTGGTACTATCTTAAGAGCAACGGCCAGATGGCAACCGGTTGGCTGAAGATCGACGGTTCATGGTATCTGTTCACCAACGGCGGTGTAATGCTGACAGGATGGCAGAAGTACAACGGATCCTGGTATTATCTGGAGAGCAACGGCGCCATGAAGACCGGCTGGCTCAAGTCAGGTAAGAAGTGGTACTATCTTAACAGTTCAGGTGCCATGTTAGCCGGTTGTTTTTCTAAGATCGGCGGTTACACATATTACTTTGATTCCACCGGCGCTATGGTTACAGGTACTGTAACTATTAACGGAAAGAAATATACATTCGATAAAAACGGACACATGATAGGGTAATATCTGCTCCGTATTATCAGTTTATCTTCGGGACTGTCATTCGTGACAGTCCCGTTTTCTTTTCAAAAATAAAAACGGATGCCTTATATGACATCCGCTTCGATAAATCTCATTTATTGTTTTATCAAATTCTATCTGATACTGCACTGAGAATGGCTGCAAGTATATAAAACGCAATGTAAGCAGTAATAACAGAACCTGCGATAAGACCGCCAAGAGAAAGGAATCTGCCTATTTTGGCTTTTCCGAAGAGCTGTCCGCATTCTTCGGAAAATTTCTTTGCTTTTGTCAGACCAATGGCACCGAAAATTATTCCCAGGAAACTTAAGATATATGTGACCGAAAATGCAACTGCCAGAATTCCCATGACCATAGTGCTCTTGGCCAGCTCGGGATCATTCTTGCCGAACGAGGATGAAGCATCTGTGGGAATTACGGGAACCGGTCCACCATATATCGGCTGGCTGTAAACAGGGGCAACAGGAATTGATACAGGCTCAGGTGCCGGCGCAGGAGCAGGAGCGGGTGCCGGTGCAGGGATAGGTTCCCACTGAACAGGCTCAGCCGTTACTGTTCCTGTCTGAATCGGCGAAGCTGTTACAGTCTCTGTCTGCACAGGAGCGGCAGTTACCTGCGCAGTCTCTATGGCTGCTGCAGTTACGGGAGCCGTCTCAACAGGCTGGGCAAAACGTTCAACTTTTGATCCGCAGTTCGGGCAGAAAGAGTTACTGTCATCGAACTGGGCTCCGCAATTAGTACAAAACATTCTATCTATCCTCCATATTCTCGATATTTTGAAATGATAACATTATTGATTTTCAGGCGCAAATGAAGCTTTTTTATCATATATTTTATTTAATTAATATAGTAAAATATGTTGTCAGATTTTGCTTTTATCCGTTGTGCTCCGGGTTTAAGGGGAAGGTGTAAGGAAGAACCGTTAATGAAAACAGCTGTGCTTTTGCCTGTTTATAATCCTGACGAGAAGTTCCTTCGCCTTGTAAAAGAACTTCATAAACGCGGATTTAAGGTTGTCGCCGTTAATGACGGAAGCAGGGAAGAATGTGGTGAATTCTTTAAGCGTGCGGCAGCTTATGCAGACGTAATAGGATACCAGGTTAATAAGGGTAAGGGCTTTGCTTTAAAGCGCGGGTTTGAATATATCGGCAACAACTTAAGTGATGAGGTCGATTATATTGTCACCGCTGATTCCGACGGCCAGCATGCCATTGAAGATATTGAACGTGTTGCCAAACTTACAAGAAAGACTGACGGCATTGTTCTTGGATTGAGAGATCTCTCTGAGAAGATCCCTATAAAGTCCAGGATAGGTAATGACATGTCGAAGATCGTTTATACGATTGTCACCGGGGTTTATTTAAGAGACAACCAGTCCGGCCTCAGAGGTTTCCCGACGCGTCTTTGCATGTGGCTTCAGGATATTCCCGGCAACAAATACGAATATGAACTGAATGTTCTTGTTACCGCTCATAAAGAGGGCCTTAAGGTAACAGGCATAGATATTAAGACCATATACGAGAATAACAATAAGAATACGCATTTCAGACCGATCAAGGATACTGTAAGGATACAGAGATCGCTTTGGTCATACGGACTGATATCGGCTTTTATGTATTTTCTTTATACGCTGACTATATCATTGCTGGTATGGTTCGAGATCCCGCATTTTTTCTATTGGCTTGCCGGAATTTTTGTCTGGGTAACCGCCATGCATGCAGTAGTTAATGTTTTTTCGGCAGGTATAAGGCACAGACAGAAGATAAGCGTTATCTATTACATTACCTGTTCAATTAAATACTGCATCGCCACCCTTATCATGATGCTGTTCTATTATCAGGGTTGGTTCATGTTCCTCGGCGGTGTAATAGCTCTTTTATCGGTTTTAGTGCTAAGCTATATATTCGGGAGATCAGGAATACTGGGAAAGGTTTGATATATGGATAAATGTGATTTTGAATTGGTGTCGAAAATCTTGAATGACAGTGAAGTCATTAATACCGGTGAACAGGAGATCGTCATCAAATCCGTTCCGGACGGTGATTATGCAGGAAAAATGGATCCCCGCGAGTTTTATATCAGGAGCGCGATCTTTGCTTTTCAGAAGTCGTTTCCTATGCAGTTTTCTGTTGAAGGAATGCGTCAGACTACCAAGACTTATAGTATTGACTGCTGTACTGTGCCTGTATCCGGGGATTCTTTTGATATCAGTGTAAAGGGAAGAAATGTTAAAGTCTTCTCATACTTCCCGGCTGAAAGAGCAGATGAGATCCTGCCTGCGATGATATACATACACGGCGGTTCTTTCCTTGCATCCAAGGCTGAATTTTATAAGGAACCTTGCCGCTATACTGCGGAGAATCTCGGCTGCAGAGTCTTTAATATCGATTATTCGCTTGCTCCCGAGAATGTATATCCCGCTGCTGTTGAGGATATCCTTGCTGTGGTTGAGCATGTTTATTCGAATGCAGGTTCTCTTGGCATCGATAATTCAAGGATCGGCATTTTCGGTGACAGCGCCGGCGCGAACCTTGCTCTTGCAGCGATCATTGATAATAAGTCAGATGCAAAGATAAGTTATGCAGGTCTTTTCTATCCCTGCGTTGATCTTTATTCCCAGGATAACCTTTATAAGTGGTCTCTTGATATGTACGATATCGATGATGAGCAGAAGGAACTCATTACTTCAAGACTGCAGTTGGGCAGAGCAGACGGTGAGGGCAATAATGCCCTGATGGCTGCGATCCTTACCGCTTATTCCGGCGGAAGATATGATGAAGTAAAGCGCAATCCCGATGTCAGTCAGATATATGCCGATCTCAGCGTTATGCCTTATACGGGTATTTTTACGGCCGAGTACGACGGGCTCAGGGTCCAGGCCGAGTATTACTCAAGGCTTCTGGATAAGAACGGAATTCCGAATAAACATATCAGATACAGAGGCGTGTCACATGCTTTCCTGGATTATTTCGGGATCCTGCCTCAGGCACAGGCTGCGGTCCTTGAGATGTGCGAACAAGTAAGAAAGGTTTGGGGAAATTAAGGGGAAATGGTCTCAAACATTGTAACTGAGAATATTGCTGCGCTCAAAAAAGCTCCGCAGACATTTGAATCGATATACACGATAATCAAGAACAGATTTACAAGTGAGATTTTCGGTGAATGGCTCGAAAACGGTGACATCAAAAAGATGTCCTATTATGAGCTTTACGAGAGAGTAGATGAGTTTTCCAAGGCAGCGGTTACATACGGCGCTGACGGAAGAGGAAGGTTTGTAGGTATTTTTCTTGAGAATTCCGCGGACTGGGTAGCGCTTTTCTGGGGACTTTTGCAGGCAGGCTTCAGACCGATACTGCTGAATACCCGTCATAACATCGGAATTATAAACGACATCATCAAAGACATGAATCCGCTGTTTGTTGTATCAGAAGACATGCGTGTCGACAGGGCTGTAACGGTCAAGGAGCTTCTTGATGCCGGCAATGGTGTTAAGTTCGACAAATCCATGATCAGCTGGGCTGACGAGATAATCCTTATTACTTCAGGTTCGACAGCGAAGCCTAAGGTTATTTCACACAGCGGAAAGACCATCTGCCTCCAGGTCGAGATGAGCGAGGAGATCGTCAGGACAAACCAGTCTATTCAATACAATGCAAAGCTCGACATCCATAATCTCGCATTCCTGCCTTTCTATCATATCTTCGGACTTATAGCTACTTTGATGTGGTTCATGTTCTTCGGAAGAGGTTTTGTTTTCCTTCCTAAATACGATGCCCAGAGCATACAGTTCGTATGCAAGCGCATTGGTGTTACACACTTCTTTGCTATCCCTCTTGTATGGAATAAGACGGTAGCTTCTTTGGAACGTGAAGTCGCAAAGCAGGGCAAGACCGAAAAGTTCAATAAAGCCATAAGGTTTTCGAATAAACTTCAGAATATTTTCCCGCTCCTGGGACCTGTCATCGTCAGGAAGATCATATTCAAAAAGGTCAGAAGACAGCTTCTTGGTGAGAAGGCTGCATTCCTTATCTCCGGCGGCGGTTTTATTGCACCGAGGACGCTCGAAGTCCTTAACGGTCTCGGCTATTCAATCTATGCCGGCTACGGACTTACCGAGTGCGGTGTAATCTGCGTGGAACTTTCCAGAAAAGCACAGTTCAGATGCGGCACGAGCACGGGAAAGATATTCAGCAATGTCGCTTATAAACTGAGCGATGAAGGAGAACTTCTGATCCCGAGAGACCACTCCATGAACGGTATCTACATTGATGGTAAGTTCAGTGAATTTAAAGACGATTATTATCCGACCAACGATAAAGTAAGTATTGATGATACTGGCCGTCTTCACATTATCGGACGACTGGATGATGTTATAATCGGACCTAACGGTGAGAATATATCACCGGAAGAGATCGAATCTCGCATAAATAAAGGTGCTTTCACGCAGGAAGCCATGATAAACGTGCAGCTTCCCGGTTCAACGGAGAAGCAGATGGTCCTTGTTCTTTCCGATGACGGAACGATGGGCGCATTTGAGAAGGCTTCTTCTCTTAAAGGCGTTTTTGCCTCGATCGATGCGCTTACAATGTCTGAAAGACCTCTCAAAGTCCTTAATCTTATCGGTGCTATGCCTGAGAATTTCAAGGGCATCGACCGTAAGGAACTGGCTTTAAGTCTCGAAAAGGGTATTCTTTTCGCGACTGAATGCACAAGACCTACAGATGAAGAGGTCAACCGCACGAGAAGCGCCGAATATACGGAGATCATTGGCAAGGTCTGTGATGTGTTTGCGGAAATCCTGAATAAGGACAGAACCGAAATAACGGAGACTTCAAACTTTGTTTCGCTTGGCGGTGATTCGATGCAGTATGTTGAGCTGTTATCCAAGGTTTCTGAAGTTACAGGAAGACAGATCAACATGACCGAGACACCTCTCATCACGCCTATGGCTATCGCCGATTATATTATCGAGCAGAACAAGGAGACCAAAGAATAATGTTTCTTATCAGATGGCTCCTTTACATTAACAGCATTATCCCTGCGCTCATTCTCTTTCCGATAAAGAAGATCTATCTGCGGAAAGAGAAGAAGCAAAAGTACAAGGGACCTGTTATCATTTCCATGAACCATACGGCTTTTCTTGACTATGTAGAGGCTTTGCTCGCATTCCCGGGCAGAAGAAAATACGTGCTCGTCGGAGCCCAGTTCTATGCATATAATCCCGTTCTCACTTTTTTTATGAAAGCGATGGGAGTTATCAAGGTCGATGCCGTGACCGGAAACATGGATGCCGTTAACCAGGCAGTCGAGCAGATCAACAAAGGACATTCTATACTGATCTTCCCTGAAGGTCATATCGAGACTGAAGGAAAGCTCCTTGAATATAAGCAGGCTGCGGCTCTTATCTCATTAAGTTCAGGCGCGCCGATCGTTCCCGTCTTCCATAACGGCAGGATAGGTCCCGGCAAGCGTGATCTTATGTTTATCGGAAGCCTTATGTATCCTGATACATATATGACAAGAGACGGTCTTGATACGCTTCAGGACAGAGCTAATGTGTTTACAAGGGAGCTTCAGGAGAGGACTGAGACATACAGACAGTTCTATCTGAAGAATTTCCTTATAGCTGAAGGAAAGAAGCACAAGCGTCCGAAGTATGCGACATTCCTTTATAACTTTATGAATTATACGGGATGGCCCGGCATAAAACTCCTTATGAGGACAAAGATAAGTTATGGCGGGGATCTTGCCCGCGGCACACGTTATATGGATAAGGGAATGCTCATTATCTCCAATCATTCCTGGTGGATAGATCCGCCGCTCCTGTATTATGTGTTCCGCCGCGTTTATTGCAGGACGCTGGCTGCTAAAGATGTTGCTGAAGTCAATAAATCATGGAGTTTTTTCGAGAAGACAATGGGATGCGTTCTGCTCGACAGATCGGGCTTTGACTGGGAGGCAATGAAGGCAGTGATGGAAGGTCTTAAGAACAATGAGCCGTTCATCATTTTCCCTGAGGGACATATGAATTACGACGACGAGTTTCTTGAATTCATGAAGGGACCTGCCATGCTCTCGCTCTATACAAAAAAGCCTGTTGTGCCTGTATATATCCATACTTCATATAAGCTGTTCAAGCCGACTCTTTTTGTTGTCGGAGACCCCATAGAATTTGACAAAGAGGGGCTTCTAACAGATAATGAATCGGTGGGGAAGGCCAATGAAATAATGCGTGAAGCGTTATACGCTCTTAAACGTCAGGCTATCTCCGAGACCAAACCTCAGATGAACAGTTACATCAAAAAGGTCAGAGCCGAGATGAAGCTGAATCTTGCCAAGATAAGCAGCGAGATCGAAGAGGCAAGGAAAACTAAGGCGGGTGGGAAATAGGATTATGGAAATGATTCCTGAGTTATATTCCATTATCTGTGATACATATAAATCTATGGACAGGACGTTTGACGTCCCGCTTGAGATCATTACTCCCGAGTCAGAACTTGAAGAGCTGGGGATTGATGATGATTCTTTCAGAGTGATCCTCATGAATATAGAGTCCCGTATGAATGTTTCATTACCTGTCTACGGTGATCATGAACCCAAATATGTCGGCGATGTAATAACAATGATAGAGTTTTCAAAATAAGCACATATATAAGGAGAGAAAAGAAAATGGCTGATTATGTAATTCTCACAGACAGCTCAACAGATCTTACCAAGGATCTCAGAGAAAGATTCGGAATTGACGATTACCTTCCGGGAAATATTAATTTCCCTGACGGACATACCGAAGATTCCACGCTGGACTGGGAGAATATCTCACCCCAGGATTTCTATACTTCGATGAGCAAGGATTCCATGTATTCCACATCCATCAAGGGCTTGGAAATTCAGGAGGCTTTCTTTGAGAAATATCTCAAGCAGGGCAAGGACATTCTCAACATTTCTTTGTCTCACGCTCTTTCAAATACATATGACTGCTGCCGTAAGGCTGCTTCGAATCTCCAGGAGAAGTATCCGGACAGAAAGATCATCGTAGTAGACTCACTCCGTTATTCCGGCGGTGACGGACTTCTCTGTTCGATCGCAGGCGACATGAAGAAGGAAGGTAAGTCTATCGACGAAGTTGCACAGTGGCTTGAAGAAAATAAGCACAGATGTCACCAGACAGGTACGGTTGACGATCTTAAGTTCCTTGCAAAGATGGGACGCTGCTCCAACGCATCCGCTTTTATGGGATCTCTCATCAACATCAAGCCTATCGCCGAGTTCAACCGTGACGGCATGAACCAGATCATTACCAAGGTTACAGGCTACAAGAAGCTTTTCGCTGCAATGATCGAGTATATGAAGGCTACGATCGAGCCTAACCCTAAGAGAATATTTGTTTCTCACACATTCCGTAAAGCTCAGTGGCTGCAGCTCCAGGAACTTATCCGCGAGGAATTCCATCCCGAGGAGATCATTCCCACGACTGTCTGCATGGCAAACGGTTCTTCAATCGGCCCCGGCATGGTAGTTGCTTTCTACATGGGTAAGGAGATCTCCGAAGGTCTCGTAGAAGAGACAAAGCTCTTAGAGGAGATCAAGGCTAAGCTGTAATGATCATTTCCGCTTCAAGTCTGGTTCCGATTATAATCGTCATTGTTCTTGTTGCCGTATTCGGCGGCGGCTTTATCTTCATGTGGGTCTACTGCATGAAGATAGCCAAAAAGCAGTATGCCAACATGTTCATCCGCGAGTCCTCCGAAAAGTGGGCCCGCGGAAACAGTGCGCCTGATAATCCCGAGCACACGGTCATGTTCGATACGGGCATGAAGTGGGGAACTGAGAATGCCCCGTACATGAAAGAGATCGAGATGACTTCTTTCGACGGTCTTAAGATGAAGGGCGAGTACTTCGATTTCGGTCACGATAAGGCTTGTCTCATCATGGCAGGCCGAGCCGAGACCTGTAAGTATTGCTACTATTTTGCAGATCTGTATCAGAAAAATAATTACAACATCATCGTTGTAGATCCCAGAGCCGCAGGACTCAGTGAGGGAAAATATACCGGTGCCGGAATACTCGAAGGCAGGGATGTTGCTTCGTGGATCAATAAAGTTCACGAGCAGTTCGGGATCGAACATTTTGTAATACATGGTATCTGCATCGGTTCAGTTGCGGCGATTTATGTTGCATCCGAACACAATCCTTATGTTGATGCCATCGTTCTTGAAGGTCCGTTTATATCGTTCTATAACGTGCTTTGCCAGAGGACAAAAAATCTCGGCAGGCCCACGTTCCCTGTATGTCTTCAGATGGGTATTCTTTTTAAGAAGATCGCCGGAATAAATATTTTCGGAAATACGCCGTTAAAGGCGATAAGCAAGGTTGAGGTCCCCCAGCTCATGATCTGCGGAAGGCAGGATGTATCGTCGCTGCCCAAGTATTTCGATAAGATCAATGAGACGAGCGGATCAGTAAGAAAAGAGATGGTCTGGTTCGATGAAGGCGCGCACTCGCATCTGAGGATCAGAAATCTCGAAGGATATGATAAAGCTGTCAGCGACTTTCTCAATAAAGGAGGCTGAGCATTATGGCATCATTTGACGTTCTTGTTGATTCTGTATCTGATATGCCCCTGAATATAAGGCAGGAGTATGATATCGATTATTTCGCCAACGAGTTCTATACGGGCGACAAGAGATATACCGCATCTCTTGACTGGGATCAGATCAGCGCTCATGATTTCTATGAGTCATTGCGTAAAGGCGTCAGATACAAGACTACGCAGGTGCCTGAGAAAACAATGGAAGAAAAGCTCAGATCGCATCTTTCCGCAAACCGTGATGTCATATATATTGCGTGTTCATCCGCTCTGTCATCTTCCGTCAAATCCGCATATGAGATCCGCGACAGGCTTAAGAGCGAATTCCCCGACCGCAAGGTTGTCTGTGTAGATGCTCTTAACTGCGGCATGGCCCAGGGTATGATGGCCGTCGAATGCGCGAAAATGAGGGATGCCGGCAAGTCCGTCGAGGAAGCCGAGGAATGGGTTGAATCAAACAAGCTTTTCTACAATCAGTGTAATACTTTCGAGACATTATCTTATCTTAAGGAAGCGGGGAAGATCACTGCTTCATCAGCTTTCTTCGGCAATCTCTTTGCCGTAAAGCCGATCATTATCAGCGATACCAAAGGCCAGAATCTTGCTGTTGCAAAGGTAAAGGGCAGAAAGTCTTCTTTTACCGAGATAGCTGACCGCGTGTCCACCTATATCGTTTCTCCCGAGAAGCAGACAATCTGGCTTGGTCATGCTGACTGTTTCTTTGATGCAGAGGAACTCGAAATGGAACTTAAGAAAAAGATCCCTTCGGCTACGATCAAGAAGTATGTAGTCGGATCGATCATCGGTGCTTCCGCGGGTCCGGGTACTCTGGTCGTAAATTATTTCGGTAAGTCAAAGGCCGAACAGATGATCTGATCGAAAAATCTATTTGAATAATATAGGAAGAGAAAAGGGTTCATGGAATTATCTATCTTAAAGAACATGCTCATTGGCGGAGCCAAGAAGATTGCTGACAATAAACAGGAATTAAATGATATGAATGTTTTCCCGATACCGGACGGTGATACGGGAACGAATATGTTTAAGACCATGACCGGCGTCCTCCATGGCTTGGCTGAGATAGGTGACAGGGACCTTGAATCATCCGATTTTGATAAGCTTTATACAGGCGCTCTGATGAATTCCCAGGGCAATTCCGGCGTTATCCTCTCACAGTGGCTCAAGGGCTTCCTTAAGGCATTTAAGGATTTTGATGAAGTAAATGCCGGAACTCTTTATGCGGGATTCCTCGCAGGAACAGAGAGTGCTTATAATTCCGTTGCAGAACCGGTTGAAGGCACATTCCTTACGGTCTGCCGTGAGGCACAGGAAAATGCCGAGGATAATCTTGATGAAGATACGACAACCGAACAGTTCATGAAAGATATCGTTGAGGGTGCTGCCGAATCTTTAAAGCACACGCCTGAACTGCTTCCTGTACTGAAACAGTATAACGTTCTGGATTCCGGTGCCATGGGCTTTGTATGCCTTGTAACCGGCATGCTGGAAGCTCTTGATGAATCTTTCTCTATCGATCTTTCCGAATTCGAGTCTATTGCCGAGGTGTCTTCAGATGTTTCCTCTGCCGCTGTCGGCAAAGGTCTTGCCGAATTCGGTTACTGCACCGAGATGATCGTTCAGCTTGATTACGACAAGGCTGATTCCTTCAATGAGACTCTTGTTACATCAGATATGAGAGACTTCGGCAATTCGCTTGTCCTTGTAAGAGACGGCAATCAGGTCAAGATCCATATCCATACGTTAAAGCCTGAGTCCGTTATGGCTTACTATCACAGATTCGGCGAGTTCATTAAACTCAAGATCGAAAACATGACGATCCAGCATAATGAGACTGTTTTCGCACAGGGAAAGAAAGATGTCGCGATCGTGGCAGTTGCCGACGGCGACGGATTCGAATCTCTGTTCAGGGAGATGGGCGTTGCAGAGATCGCAAGGGGCGGCCAGTCCAACAATGTATCTGTATTAGATCTTTGCGAGACATGCAATAATGCTTCCGCTAAGAACATCATAATCCTGCCCAACAACAAAAACATCATCATGACCGCCGAGAAGGTAAGGGAAGTGATGAAGGACTGCAAGATCCATATCATTCCCACCAAGTCTATGGCTGAGGGCTATCTTGCGCTTTCTCTGGTCGACACCAATTCATCCTGCGATGAGATAGTTGCATCGATGAATAAGGCTCTTGAAGGTGTTCATACCGGACTTATCGCAAAAGCTGATAAGAGGGGAACTTATAACGGCATTTATGTAGAAGCCGGTGATTATATAGGCGTGCTCGATGATGACATCATCACATGCGCTTCAGCTGATCTTGAGAAGTGCTTTACTGATTTCATCAAAACAGTACCTGATGCGGAGGTTTTCGAGTCCGTAATGATATTTGCGGATACTGACGAAGATAAGGCAATGGCTGACTCCAAGGAAGCTCAGATTAAGGCAATTTGTCCCTCGGCTGAAATTTTCTCTTGCTTAGGCGGACAAATTATATATAATTACGTTATTGCGTTTTCTTGAGCGCGATAGATCGTTTATACGGGTTTTAATATGATGACAGGGAAGAACAGTTCAGTTGTTTCTATGAGCGCCGTTTGCGGCGTTTCTTCCGCTGTCCTTCTTACCCTCCGACTTACGCTAGGCTGCTAAGCAGCCATTTTTATTTGTCCGGCCGGGCGTAAGGCCAAAAATCGCGCGAATTGTTTTACAAAAATCCCTTAAACCTATATAATTTCAAGGTTGTTTAAATAATTAAAGAGGAAACTGTCTATGTTAACTTGTTTTTCGACACTTGCATGTCCTGATTTCTCCTGGCAGGAGATCTATTCTATGGCAAAAGACTTCAATTTCAACGGCATTGAGATCAGAGGTCTCGGCCAGGATATCTTTTCCGTAAAGGCTCCGCCGTTTACTGAAGCCCAGCTCCCTAAGACTGTCGCAAAGCTTAAGGAACTTAACCTTAAGATCCCTTGTCTTTCATCAGGTGAGCCTGTTAACGATCTTGCCACCAAAGATAAAGCGATCTCTGAGATCAGGGCTTATATCGAACTTGCCAATAAACTCGGCACTTCATTTATCCGTGTTCTGGGCGACAGGAATCCCGCTCCCGAGAAGGAGATCGATGACAATGTCGTTATAGAGATAATGAAGGAGCTTATCCCTTACGCTGAAGAGATGAACGTTACGCTCCTTATTGAGACTAACGGTGTTTATGCCGATACAAAGAGACTTAAGAATGTTCTTGATGCCATCGGCTCGCGAAAAGCAGCAGCTCTCTGGGATATGCATCACCCTTACCGCTTCATGGGCGAATCTCCTGTCGATACAGTCAATAATCTCGGTGAATACATAAAGCATGTCCACGTTAAGGACTCCGTCATGGTTGACGGCAAGGTCTCATACAAACTTATGGGTAACGGTGACATGCCTTTAAAGGAGATGTTCGATGCTCTCCAGTCTATTGATTACATCGGATATGTTTCTCTTGAATGGGTATACAGATGGTCTAAGGATCTGGACAGCGCCGGTATTGTAATCCCGCAGTTCGCAAACTATATGGAGACATACCGTCCGAAGCAGAAGATCACACTTCAGACAGACAACAGGGGAACAGGTTATTATCCATGGCCCAAGGAGACACTGATCGATCTCACATTCCCGGATGTTCTCGATAAGATCTGTGAACTTTTCCCGAACCAGTATGCATTCAGATATACTGAGCTCGATTACACACGTACATATCCCGAATTCAGAAATGACGTTGATAATCTTGCGCGCGCATTCCTTGCGATGGGCTGCAAGAAGGGCGATCACATCGCGATCTGGGCTACAAACGTTCCCCAGTGGTATCTCACATTCTGGGCTGCAACAAAGATCGGCTGCGTTCTCGTAACCGTTAATACAGCTTACAAGATCCATGAGATCGAGTACCTTTTGAGACAGTCAGATACATGCACGCTCGTCATGATCGACAAGTTTAAGGATTCCGATTATATCCAGATCATCAATGAAATCTGTCCCGAACTCAAGGATTCCGAGCCGGGTAAACTTGAAGCAGCAAGGCTTCCTGTTTTGAAGAATGTCATCACATGTGAGTCTCACGTTCCCGGATGCTTCCACTGGGATGAACTCCCCGCACTCGCCGAGACTGTTCTCTACAGTGACGTTGAGAAGATCAGAAGGACAATTGATAAGCATGATGTCTGCAACATGCAGTACACATCAGGCACGACAGGTTTCCCCAAGGGCGTTATGCTCACACACTATAACGTTGTAAACAACGGCAAGGCTATCGGCGACTGCATGGATCTTTCGAGTTTTGACCGCATGATGATTCAGGTTCCGATGTTCCACTGCTTCGGCATGGTTCTCGCCATGACCGCATCGGTAACACATGCTGTTACAATGTCACCGATCACGGCTTTCTCGCCGCGAAAAGGCCTTTTCTGTATCAACCGGGAGAAGATCACATGCTTCCACGGCGTTCCCACGATGTTTATCGCTATGCTCGGTCATGAGAACTTCCCCAAGACGGACTTCTCC
>JAEEGL013955734.1_pt1 | contig 29692 bp, 29 predicted proteins | sample 9134231 | NCBI WGS metagenome assembly JAEEGL01 (sample SAMN16246548, study PRJNA631951) | gut metagenome | biome: gut microbiome; feature: rumen; material: fiber-attached | host: Bos | place: Iran: Karaj | collected 2018-10
GTGTAGATGTTGTTAAAAAAGATTGGTATAAATTATTAGAAAAGTAGTGATGGATATGAAGAAAAAGAAGAGAGTATTATTTGTTGCTTCAACTGGAGGACATTTAACAGAATTATTACAATTAAAGGATATTTTTGATAATTATGAGTATTATTTAGTTACTGAGAAACAAAAATCTAATATGTATATAAAAGATGATTATAAAGGAAAAAGTACTTTGTTATTATATGGAACTAAAGATCATATGTTGACTTATCCATTTATATTGTTAATTAATATATTTATATGTTTCTTTGTATATTTAAAATTTCATCCTGATTATGTTGTTACTACAGGTGCTCATGTAGGTGGAGTTATGGCTTTAATAGCTAAGATATTTGGTAGTGAAATAATCTATATTGAAACTTTTGCTAATATTACTAATAAAACTGTAACTGGAAAACTTGTTTATAAATTTGCTGATCATTTTATTGTACAGTGGAAGAGTATGTTAGATTTATATGAAAATGCTGAGTATGGAGGGTGGATATTTTGATATTAGTTACTTTAGGGACTCAGGATAAAAGCTTTGAAAGATTAGTAAAAGCTATTGATAAAGAAATTGAAAATGGAAATATTAAGGATAAAGTTATAGTGCAAGCTGGTTATACTAAATATAAATCTGATAATATGGAAATATTTGATTTTGTATTACCTGATAAATTAGATAAATTAATGAAAGAAGCAGATATTTTAATTACTCATGGTGGTGTTGGATCAATACTAGGTGCTTTAAAGTATGATAAACCTGTTATTGCAGCGGCAAGACTTTCAAAATACAAGGAACATACTAATGATCATCAAAAACAAATAGTTTCTGAATTTGTAAAAGAAGGATATATTCTAGAATTGGATGATTTTTCTAATTTAGTTGATATTTTGAAAAAAGCAAAGAAGTTTAAACCTAAAAAATACAAGAGTAATAAGAAAAATATGCAAAAATTAGTGTCAAGTTACATCGATAATAATCATGTAAGTTGGTGGAATAAATATAAGTTTTTTATATTGATAGTTCTAGTTATCTTTATATTGATAATGATATTTAGATAATAGAATTATCTTTTTTTTTGGTTGTAAAAAGTGCTATTAATTGTTACTATATTTATAGTAGAGTATATTAGGATGTGACAATATGAAGAATTCAAAATTACCTTATATTTTATTTGCTGTAGGATTGTTTCTAATAATGGGTGGATCTTTTTCTATGTATATTAATGGTTTAAAAGAAGATCATGCTAATGTAGAAGCTAATGGTAAGAAGGTACTTAAAAATTATGAAAAGTTTAATAAGGATGTAATTGATTTTGAAAATGCTAGAGAAAGTTTATATTCTAGTGTTTTAGAAAGTGCTTCATATGAAGAATATTTTGTGAATGATGAAAGTATTAAACAAGCGTTTTTGGATTTTGAAAATAAAGTTAATACTATTCAATATTTAGTTGGTGATTTAAATGAACTATGTGATGATTCTTATTATTCAGATAACTCAGTAAATAAAAAATGTAAGGATTATAAGTTAGTGTATGAACAAGTAAACAATTTCTTTGTAGGGGATGTCTCTACATATAATAAGAATATTGAAACTTATAATGAAGTAAATGAAAATAAATTAGAAACTTATAAAACTACCAGGGATTATATAGACTATAACAAAGATAAGGAATATGATGGTAGATAAATATGAAATTACTAAATATTAAGAAGAAATATTTAATTACTTTTATTATTTTGGATTCTCTTTTTCTTTTTAGTTTTACTTTCTTATTTTATGGTCCTTGGTCTGGATTTAGAAATTTTTGGATTACTACTGCTATGACAACTAAAGATCATAGATATTTAGCAACCTTATTTTATTCAGATAAAACAATACAAAAAGTACTTAATAATAATATAGTTGTTGAAGGTAATGATGTTACTGATCCTAATATGGTTCAATTTAAAAAATATACTACTAGCATATATAGAAATAAATATGAAAAAGAATTGTTAGATCATGATAAGGATGATCTATATAAATTGATAGAAGTTAGTGGAACTGGATATCAGGGATATGCTGTTGCGATATATGATCCTAGTAGAGTTGGAATTGCAACTACTAAATATCTTAAAAAAAGAGGAGAAGATATTTTAACAGTTAGTAAAAGAGAAAATGCTATTGTTGCTATGAATGCAGGTGGTTTCTATGATCCTGATTGGAATAGCAATGGTGCTATTCCACATGGCACAGTTATTCAAGATGGTAAAATAGTTAGTTCTTATAGTGGTGCTGGAATGGGTGGAGGATTTATTGGATTTGATTCTAATGATAAACTCATTCTAGGTAAAATGAGTGCTCAAGAAGCTTTAAATATGGGCATGAGAGATGCTGTAGAATTTGGACCTTTCTTAATAATTAATGGAAAAAGAAGCTTTGTAAAAGGTAATGGTGGTTGGGGTATTTCTCCTAGATCTGCTATTGGACAAAGAAGTGATGGAATAGTAATATTTCTAGTAATTAATGGTAGAATTGCTTCTTCTATTGGAGCAGATATGGTTGATTTGTGTGATCTTATGGAAGACTTTGGTGCCATAAATGCTGCTAATTTAGATGGTGGTTCTTCTAGTGAATTAGTTATCAATAATGAGATTATTAATACACCTGTTGCAGGTGGTAAATATGGACTAAGAGATATGCCAACATTTTGGGTTGTAAAATAATACCGTTTGGTATTATTTTTGTTTTTATTATGATAAAATGATAATAGTAGAGGTATGTTTATGATATTAGATGTTAGTTGTAATGATTATGCTTTAATGCCATTACTTAAGGTTTTTAAAAATGCAATAGATATTATTCATATAGTTGGACCTGTTTTGGCTATACTATCTTTAGGTATTTTAACTTTTAAATTGGTTACTGATGCTTCTATGAATAATAAAGATAAAAATCTTAAAGGTATCAAAAATAGTTTAGTCGCATTAGCTGTATTATTCTTTTTGCCAATGCTAATTAACTTAGTTATGTACTTGGTTGATGATAATTTTAGAGTAAGTGAATGTTGGAATAAAGTTGATTCTATTACATTTAGTGCTAAGAATGAATTCAAGGGTCATGAATTTGTTGATGAAGATGGTGATGGAATAGATGATGTTACAGGTAAATCTATTCAAAAAGTTTATGTTGAACCTGGTGATTATGAAAGGGGTAGCACCGGTATAAATCCAAATAGATCTGGTGCTTGTCCTGCTTTTGTTGAGCCTAATAATACAGTTAAATCTTCTTTTGATGCAGCAACTATGAGTACTGTTGAATCTCATTTAAAAGATTTTAATTATACTAATTTTAATCCATCTAGTTCACCTGGTTATATTAAGTCGTTAGGTGGTATATTTAGTAAGTATTATGGTAAAGAAGTAAAGGTAACTACTGCTGGTGAATTACAAGAGGTAGCTGAATATGTTTTTGGATTGATGTATATTTATGGTTTTGATTATTATAATGGATCAAAATATTGTAAGTGGGGTGGAAGCTGTGGTTCTCCTGGTAGTGGAACTGATGACGCTTTTTATCCTCCTGGAGTAACTCATTTAGGTGATGGCCTTTCTGGTCCAACATCAAATTTTGATAAGTTAATTACTGGTAAAGAAAAAGTTAATATGACAACAAATTGTAACTGGACTGTTGATATGATTTATCATAAAGCTGGTTTATTTGGTGGAGATGGACAACCTGGAGGTTCTGCGTCTTTTAAATCTATGGGTAGAAACTATGAAGTAATCTCAAATATTAAAGATTTACAAGTTGGGGATATAATTCATTATTTTAATAATAGTATTGATAGAAGTAATCCTGAAACTTGGTCTGGTTGGTATCATGTTTCATTTGTAGGCGAAGTAAATAAAAGAGAAGGATATATTGTAACATATGAAGGTGGAAGTTATTTCACGAATCAAAAGAATTATAAAGATAAAACAGAAATATCAAGTGGTAAAATACACGGAACAGATAACTGGGCTGCGGTTAGAATTACAAACTTAATTCAAAATTGTGGATAATTACATAATTATTTTAAATTGTAAAATAATACCACTTGGTATTATTTTTTTAATATAACTATGATAAAATAATTAATAGTAGAGGGATAATTATGATATTAGATGTTAGTTGTAATGATTATGCTTTAATGCCATTACTTAAAGTCTTTAAAAATGTAATTGATATTATTCATATAGTAGGTCCTGTTTTAGCATTGGTTTCTTTAGGTATTATATCTTTTAAATTGGTTACTGACTCATCTATGAATAATAAAGATAAAAATCTTAAGGGAATTAGAAATAGTTTAGTTGCATTAGCTGTACTATTCTTTTTACCGTTGCTAATTAATTTAGTTATGTATTTAGTTGGTGATAATTTTAGAGTTACTAAGTGTTGGAATACTATAGATACTGTTACATTTAGTTCAAAGAGTGAATTCAAAGGACATGAATTTGTTGATGAAGATGGAGATGGAATAGATGATAATACAGGAAAGTCTATTCAAAAGGTTTATGTTGAACCAGGTGATTACGAAAGAGGTAGTACTGGTATAAATCCTAATAAAGGATATTGTCCTAGATTTGTTGAACCTAATAATACGGTTAAATCTTCTTTTGATGCTGAAACTATTAGTATTATTGAAAAACATTTAAATGATTTTGATTATAGTACTTTTAATCCTGCTAGTGCTCCTAGTTATATTAGATCTTTAGGTGGAATATTTAGTAAGTATTATGGTAGAGATGTTCAAGTTACTACTGCTGGTGAATTACAAGAAGTAGCTGAATATGTTTTTGGATTAATGTATTTATATGGATTTGACTATTATAATGGAAAAGGATCTAATGGACATTATTGTAAATGGGGTGGAAGTTGCTTATATTATGAACGAGAAGGTTCTTCGGCTGGTAGTGGTACAAGTGATGCTTTTTATCCTGGAAGTATGAGAAATGATGGAGGAGGTCTTTCTGGACCAAAAAATGATTTTGATAAACTAATTACCGGTGCTAATGGAGTTAACATGACGACTAATTGTAACTGGACTGTTGATATGGTTTATTATAAAGCCGGTTTATTTGGCGGCAATGGACAACCAACTTCATCAGCATCCTTTAAATCATTAGGTAGAAATTATGAAATTGTTTCAAATATTGAGGATTTACAAGTTGGTGATATAGTTCATTTCTTTCGTAATCCAATTGATCCGAGTAATCCAGAAACTTGGAAGGGTTGGTTTCATGTCGCTTTTATAGGTGAAGTTGATAAGAAAAAAGGTACTGTTACTGGATATGATGGAGGAAGTTATTATCAACAAGGAAGAGACTATAAATGGGTTTCTGAAATAAGCAAAGGGAAAGTTTATGGCTATGAACGTAATAGATGGGTTGGTGTTAGAATTACAAATTTAACACAGAATTGTGGGTGATTAGATGTTAATTGGTGAAAGTTTACATTGTGGAGGAATATATCCTATATTGATGGTTCTTAAAAGAGGACTAACTATTATTCAAATACTGGGTCCTGTTCTTGCAATAGTTTCTTTAATGATTACTTTATTTAAGATGGTTGGTAATTCAGATATAGGAGAAATGGAAAAGAATAAAAAAAGAATTAAAAATAGTTTAATTGCTTTAGTTACTGTATTCTTTATTCCGTTATTTATAAATATTGTGATGTATTTAGTAGGTAATAATACGGTACTTACAGAATGTTGGAATAATTTGGATAATATGGGACAGGTTAGTCCTTCTAATGGTGGGGGTAGTGGAAATGTTCAACGAGGAGGCAATGTTATTAGAATAATAGATAATGATGCTTTTCCTGAAGGTTCTAATAATGTTAATCCTAACGATTCTGAAAATGTTGATGATTAAATAAATTCTTATAAGGAGGTGTAAGAGTATGTTAATAATGGATTTAGTATCTGTTTGTGGAAATCATGCTATTATTCCTATATTAGCTATTTTCGTTAGAGCGCTAGTTATTTTACATATTGTTGCGCCTATTTTATTGCTTGTGGGTTTTGGGATAAATTTATTTAAATTAATTAAATTTAAAGATGTTAAAGAAGAGCAAAAATTAAAAAAGCAGATTTCTAATCAATTAATTGCGACTGTGATTATATTTTTACTTCCATATATTGTTAATTTGTTGATGTGGGCTATTAGTCAAGGTGGACTTAGCGTATTTGATGTAGCTGATTGTTGGGATAAGGCAAGAGATTCTGCTTTTTCAACTAGTTCTTCATATCAACAGCCTGAATCTCCATATGGAGATGGAACATTAGTAAAAATAAGTGATGCAGATGTAGCCGATGGATCTGATGGAGTTGATCCTAATAAAATATATAAAGATAAAGAAAAAGAAAGACAAAATAAAAGAAATAATGGTGGATCTCGTTCTACTTCTGGAAGTAGTACTTTGGGGCCTGGATCATCTGGAAATAGAAAGTTTTTTATAGGAGATTCTAGAACTGTTCAGATGTATATTAATCTATTTGGTAGTTGGGATGGTGCTACTGTTAGTAAATTATCTTCTGGTACTGTAGATTCAAAAAATGATGTTTGGTCTTGCAAGGGATCTATGGGACTTGATTGGATGAAAAGTACTGGGGTACCTAATATAGAGGGTAGTATTGCTAGTGACAATAGGATTATTATCTTAATGGGAGTAAATGATTTAAATAATGTAGATGGTTATATTTCATATATAAATAGTAAGGCTGCGGAATGGAAAGGTAAGGGAGCAAAAACTTATTTTGTTTCTGTCACCCAGGGTAGTGCTGGGTCATTATCGACTAGAATACCTAAATTTAATGACAAGATGAAAAGTTCTTTATCTAGTGATGTTACTTATTTAGATGCTTATGGTTATTTAAATTCAGCTGGTTGGCATAGTGCAGATGGAGTACATTATGACAAAGCAACATATGAAAAAATATATAATTATATAAATAGTAATACGTGAGAATTTTTAAGGATGAAAAAGTATGAAGAAAAAATTATTATTGATTATAATTATAATTTTAATTTTATGTTTAACTGGATGTAGTAGTGAATATAATCTAACTTTTAGAGGTAATACTGTTACTGAAGAAATTATTTCTACTATTGATAATTCTGAAATTTCTTCTCAAAATATTGCTAATCAAAAAGCAGAGATTAAACTTAATAATAAATTTGCTTCTTTTATTGAAAACGATCAATATGTTTTTGAAGACAGTAATACAATTGTTTATGATAAAAAAGTTGAGACTAAAGGTGATAAAAAGATAGTTACTTTAAGATATAACTATACTTTGTCAGATTATTTAGATTCTAAAGTATATAATACTTGTTTTGACGAAGCATATATAGGTAATTATGAGAATGGTTTTTTGATTATTTTTAAAGGTAAATTTTATTGTAGTGGTGGTGGACAGGTAAAAGTTAATGTCAAAACAGATAAATTTGTTGTTGATAGTAATGCTACTTCTATATCTAAAGATGGAGTATATTCTTGGATAATTAATAAATCTAATGAAGATAATACAGAATTATTCTTATTTGTAACTAATGAAGAAATTAAAAAGAATAATGCAAATACTATTGTTCTTGTTATATTGATTCTTGTTTTTTTAGGAATAACAGGATTTGGAGTATATTATTTCTTGTTTAGAAATAGAGATAAAACTCCTAATAAAAACGATGACTTTGGTGATTTTAAATTTTAAAATCACTTTTTTAATGTATAATATAAGTAGGTGATTGTTATGAAAAAAATAATGGATGGTAATGAAGCGGCAGCTTATGTTTCTTATAATTTTACTGAAGTAGCTGGAATATATCCTATTACTCCTGCTTCTCCTATGGCAGAGGTTACTGATAAATGGGCAGGTGAAGGTAAACTTAATTATTTTGGTACTCCGGTTAGAGTTGTTGAAATGGAAAGTGAAGCTGGAGCAGCAGGAATGGTTCATGGTAGTTTGAGATGTGGTGCTCTTACTACTACTTATACTGCTTCTCAAGGATTATTGTTAATGATTCCTAATATGTATAAAATTGCTGGTGAATTACTTCCTGGTGTTATTAATGTTGCGGCAAGAAGTTTGGCATCTCATGCATTATCAATTTTTGGAGACCATCAAGATATTTATGCAGTTAGAAGTACTGGATATGCAATGCTTGCTTCTTCATCTGTACAACAAGTTATGGATTTAACTGGAGTAGCACATTTATCTTCTATAGAATCTAGTATTCCATTTGTAAACTTTTTTGATGGATTTAGAACAAGTCACGAAATTAATAAAGTTGATGTAATTGATACAGATGCTTTAAAAGAAATGATTAATCAAAATGCTCTTTCAGATTTTAGAAATAGAGCACTAAATCCTAATAATCCAAAAATATATGGAACAAATCAAGGAGAAGATATATATTTTCAAGAAGTAGAAGTAAGAAATAGTTATTATGATAAAACTCCTGATATTGTTAATGATTATATGAAAAAAGTATCTGATTTAACTGGAAGAGAATATAAACCTTTTAATTATTACGGTAGTCCATATGCTACTAAAGTTATTGTTGCGATGGGTAGTGTTTGTGAAACTATAAAAGAAGTTGTTGATTATTTAAATTCTAAAGGTAATAATGTAGGACTTGTAGAAGTACATTTATACAGACCTTTTAGTTCTAAATACTTTTTAAATGTTTTGCCTAAAGGAGTTAGAAAAGTAGCAGTACTTGATCGTACTAAAGAAGCTGGATCTAATGGAGAACCTTTATATTTAGATGTTTGTAATGTAATTAAAAATAGTGATGCTAGAGTAAGTGTTTATGGTGGAAGATATGGATTATCTTCTAAGAATACTACTCCTGCTATGATTAAAGGTGTATTTGATTTTCTAGATAGTAGAGATGTACATACTAATTTTACTGTAGGTATTGAAGATGATATTACTCATTTATCTATTCCATATGATGAGAAATTTACTATTAAAAATGATAATGTTGAATTCTTAATATATGGATATGGTAGTGATGGAATGGTAAGCGCATCTAAAGATATATTAAAAATAAGTGGAGAAAATTCTAATGGTTATGTACAAGGATATTTTAAATATGATTCTAGAAAAAGTGGTGGAAAAACTGTTTCTAATTTAAGATTTGGTATAAATCCTATTTCTTCTAGTTATTATGTGTCTAATCCATCAATAGTAGTTTGTACAAAAGATTCTTATTTAACAAAATTGAAAATGTTAGATAGTATTAGTAAAGATGGTATATTTATTTTAAATACTAGTAAGAACAATGAAGAAATATTAAAGATGATGAGTGCTCATGATAAGAAAATTTTAAGAGATAGAAATATTAAATTCTTTATATTAGATGCTTCTAGAATATCTAGCGACGCAGGTATTCCTGGTAAAATTAGTGCCATTATGGAAGTTATAATATTTAAATTAGGTAAAATTGTTCCTTTTGAATTTGCGGTTGATAAGATAAAGGAAAATATTACTAATAAATTTGCTAATAAAGGTGGAAATATTGCGGATAAGAATATTAAAGCTATTGATATGGCATTAGAATCTTTAAAAGTAGTTAAAGTTCCTAATGTTGATTTTGTTGAAGATAATAATTCAAATGATAGTTTATTTGATATTATTAATAATTTAGAAGGGGAAAAATTACCTGTTAGTAAATTTATTAATATGCCTGATGGTGGAATGGATGCTAATACATCTTGTTTTGATAAACCAAATGTTGCTGATAAGTGTCCTAGTTATGATCATAGTAATTGTATTCAATGTAATTTGTGTTCATTATCTTGTCCTCATGGAGCAATTAGACCTTTCTTATTAAATGAAAAAGAAGTTATTGATGCTCCTGATGTTGTTGTTAGAAATTTAGGGGATATTAAATTAGGAGACAATAAATATAAATTTATTATTGGAATTGACTTAGATAATTGTACTGGATGTGGACTTTGTAGTGAAGTGTGTCCTGGTATGAAAGGTGCAAAAGCACTTACTATGAAGATGAAAGAAGAATTATTAGAAGATGGCAAAGTTGAAGAACAAAAATACTTATTTGAAGATGTAAGTTATAAAGAAAATGTAATGAGTAATAATACTGTTAAAGGTAGTCAATTTGTTAAACCTAAATTCCAATTTAGTGGAGCATGTGCTGGTTGTGGAGAAACTCCATATATTAAACTTGTTTCACAATTATTTGGGGATAATATGGTAGTTGCTAATGCTACAGGATGTTCTTCTATTTATGGAGCAAGTATGCCTTCTATGCCATATAATGTTCCTTGGGCTAACTCTTTATTTGAAGATAATGCTGAATATGGATATGGTATGAAAATAGCAGATAATTCATTTAAAGATAGAATTAAAAGCTTAATTTCTAATAACTTAGATTTAGTTAAGAAGAGTGAAAAAGATATTTATAAAAATTATGTTAATGAAATTAATAAAGACACTAGTGAAGAATTATTAAATATAATAGATGAAACTAAGATACCTGATTTAAAAGAATTAAAAGATTATATTGGACCTAGAAGTTTTTGGATAATAGGTGGAGATGGATGGGCTTATGATATTGGATATAATGGAATTGATCATGTATTAAGTAATAATGAAAATGTTAATATATTAGTTCTTGATACTGAAGTTTATTCTAATACTGGTGGTCAAGCATCAAAATCTACAAGAACAGGAGCTGTTGCTCAATTTGCATCTCAAGGTAAAAAAGGTGTTAAGAAAAATTTAGCTAAAGCAGCACTTAATTATAGTCATGTATATGTTGGTACTATTAGTTTAGGCGCTAATCCTGCGCAAGCAATTAAAGTATTAAAAGAAGCTGAGGCATATAATGGGCCAAGTTTAGTTATTGCTTATTGCCCTTGTATTGCTCAAGGAATTATTAAGGGAATGAAAAATGCTATTAATGAGGAAAGAGAAGCAACTAATTCTGGTTATTTTCCATTATTCCACTATAATCCTGCATCTGGAAAATTTAGTTTAGATTCAAAAGCTGATTTTTCTAAATATAAAGATTTCTTAGTAGGAGAGAATAGATATTTAAGCTTAACTAAGATAACTAAAGATAGTGAAAAACTATTTGATGAAAATAAAGAAGTAGCTATCAAAGATTATTCACATTATGAGGCTTTAAGTAAAATAGAAGAAGATGAATAAAAAAAGAAGTTTGTAACTTCTTTTTTTTTTATTATTATCTTATTATTATCTTATTTATTTTCCAGGCTCTGAAATTAATAGGAATAACTTCTGCTGTACAATAAGAACATACTGTATTTATGTCTCTAATTGGAGCTCCACAATTTGGACAATGTATTGAAAATGATGCTTTATCGTTTTCAAATTTTGTTTCATCATATACATATACATATTCTGTATCAATTATAGCTTCTTTTCTTAACTCAGGATGTACTTTTTCATCTGTTTTATTTGTTTCATAATAATAACCAAGAGATGTTGATACTTTAATTGTTGCTGTTCCGTTATTTTTAGTATAACTTTTTATACTGTTATGATGAAATTTAATATCATTAAATTCTTCATCTATATGATTTGATAACATGTTTTTAATTTTGTTTTTAATTTTATCCTGTACAAATATATAATCCTTATCTTCAACTATTTTATTATAATCTTTTGTTGTTAATGCATTTAAATAATCTGATATATTTTTTTCAACTTTACCAAAGAAATTATCAATATTAAAGTCATTAAAATCTTTTTGTATTTCTGGTAGAAGTAATTTTGTTAATCCGCCTGTTGATTTTATACTTTGATATGAATCTCTTTCTGCTTGTACAACATTTTTTATTGCATCATCTAAATTAGTCACTCCTAGTGTTCTTTTTAATGATATTTTGATTGAAGTCCAAATAATTAGACCTACTATAACTATTCCTATTATTACACTTAATACTATATATATCATTCTATCACCTAATTTATTTTAACATAAAAATAATATACAAAAAAGAAGTTATGAATTCGACAACATAACTTCTTAGTTTTTTATCTAAGAGACTGCACCCCCTGAGGGCAGTCTCCAAAAAGAATAAAAAGGGGTTGGCTAGTGTGATACTAGCGACCAATTCGCCTAATATCGAATTGGTGATTAATATACTAATTGATTTCCTTTAGTTTGTCAATAAAAAAAATCAAAAAATTTCGCTTTTTTTATTTATTTTTTTATGTTATAATATGCGAGAAGGCGTGGTGATCAGTGTGGCTCTTTTAAAAGATGTTAGAGGGGTTGGACCTAAATCGTTAACCTTATTAAATAAAATTGGTATAAATACAATTGATGATTTAGTTACTCATTATCCATTTAGGTATGAATTACTAGAAAGATGTAATTTATTAACTACTCAAGATGGAGATAAAATTGTTATAGATGGAAGAATAGAGAGTGTTCCTCTTTTAATGAGATTTAAAGCAGGATTAAATAAGATGAATTTTAGATTAGTTACTCCTAGCGGTGTAGTAGGAATATCTATATTTAATAGAGCATTTTTAAAAAGTCAATTAAATATAGGGACTACTATTACAGTTATTGGTAAATATGATAAGACTAAGAATGTTATAACTGCTAATGAGATAAAAATGGGTGGACTTTCTGATAAGACTAGAATAGAGCCTGTTTATCATTCTACTAGTGGATTAACTAGTAAGACTTTATCTTCATATATAAATATGGCATTATTAGAATTTGGTAATGATATTGAAGATTATATACCTGAAGAGTACAGGGTAAAATATAACTTTTTAAATAAAAAAACATCTTTAAATGTTATTCATAATCCTAGTACAATGGATAAATTAAAAGAAGTGACTATTAGATTAAAATATGAAGAATTATTTAATTTTATGTTTAAAATTAATTATTTGAAATATTTAAAGAAAAAAGAAGAACATGGCTTAGAAAGAGTCATTGATAGAAATAAAGTAGATGAAATAATTAGTAAAATTCCTTTTCAATTAACTAATGATCAATTAAAAGTAATTGATGAAATATTAAAAGATCTTGGTAGTAAAGGTAGAATGAATAGATTATTACAAGGTGATGTTGGTAGTGGTAAAACTATTGTGTCATTTGTAGCTTTAATTATTAATTATTATTCTGGTTATCAAGGTGCTTTAATGGCTCCTACAGAAATACTTGCAACTCAACATTATAATAATTTAGTTAAATTCTTAAAAGATTATAAAGATATTAAAGTTGCATTATTGACTGGTTCTACTCCTAAAAAGGATAAAACTAAAATATATAAAGAGTTGGAAGAAGGAAAAATTAATATTATTATTGGAACACATGCATTAATTCAAGATGATGTTTCTTATAATAATTTAGGTTTAGTTGTTACTGATGAACAACATAGATTTGGTGTTCATCAAAGAGCTAATTTACAAAATAAAGGTATTAGACCTGATGTTTTATATATGAGTGCTACACCTATACCTAGAACTTATGCATTAACTATTTATGGTGATATGGATGTTTCTACTATTAAAGAAAAACCTAATAATAGACAAAAAATAGAAACAATTTTAAAAAGAAATGATGAAATCAAAGATGTATTAAATATGATGTTAGAAGAATTAAAACAACATCATCAAATATATGTAATTGCTCCATTAATTGAAGATGCTAATGAAAATAGTGATTTGACTAGTGTAATTCAATTAAAAGAAGATATGTCTTTAGCTTTTGGAGAATATTATAAGATAGATATTATTCATGGTAAGATGGCTAATGGTGCTAAAGATATCATAATGGATAAATTTAAAAATAATGAAGTTCAAATTCTTATTTCTACTACTGTTGTAGAAGTAGGTGTAGATGTTCCTAATGCGACATGTATGGTTATATTTGATGCAGATAGATTTGGGCTTTCTACATTACATCAGTTAAGAGGTAGAGTAGGAAGAGGCGCTGATAAAAGCAAATGTATTTTAATTAGTGATAGTGATACAGAACGTCTATCTATTATGGAAAAATGTGACGATGGATTTGAAATCAGTGAAGAAGATTTTAAATTGAGAGGTCATGGAGATTTATTTGGAACTAAGCAATCTGGAGATATGATATTTAGAATTGCTAATATTAGAAGTGATTATAAAATATTGCTACAAGCAAAGAAAGATTCAGAAGAATTCTTAGAAAATAGTAAAGCAGATAAAGAACTAAAAGAAAAATTAATTTCTTCTATAGAAAAAGGCTAGTTTATAACTGGCTTTTTTTATTGTTAATGTTGAACTGTTTGTTCGCTTTTTTCTTGACTTTTTGGCTATTTTGTGGTATTTTATTAGCGTTTGTGTTAAAACAAGTAAGGGGGAACCAAAGTGTTTACAGATAAATCACAAATTGTTAAAAACAATACTAGATCTCAAAGAGTAAAGGATTTACTTGGAGATAAAGATTATGATCAAAAGTCTTTTACATATTTTGTAGATATCTTAAATGAACTTGGTGAAGCAATGGATCTTGCTAGAGACTATATCGATATCAGTGATAAAGATATGAATTCAGAATTTGTTAGAAATTGTTATGTAAGAGAAAGAGCTGTTGGTAATATTTTATTAGCTGATATTTTACGTGAAGATGACAAGGAATTTGTTGATTCATATATTGATTCTGTTTGTGTTGAATATTCTAAATTTTTATATGAAGTTGGTTTGATTAATTTTAGAACTAGAGTTCAAGACATAACTAATGCAATTACTGAATCTAGTGATTATGATTATCATGATTTATTAGTTAGTATGGCTAGAAGTTATGATAAAGAATTAAAAGATGTTTCACAAAATGAAAAAAGTGTTGATCAAACAAGATTAGTTGCAGTTTAGAAGGCTTTGCCTTCTTTTTCTTTTATTGTATTTATATAAATAATTTGATAATATTTTTTTAAGAGGGATTTTATGAATAAATATCGTATTATAAGATTAATTGTTTTTATTATTATTGTAATTGTTATATTTTTTTCATTTAATAAGTTTAAATCTATAGTGAATAAAGATCATATTAATGATTATGAATGGTTAAAAGATAATGTAAAACTTGTTAAGAGTGGTGGAATATATGTTGTTGATAAAGATAATTCTATTAATATATATTCTGATAATTATAGAAAAGTTATTAATGAAAAGATTAATGATAAATTAAACATGTCTTATACTTTAAATGAACCTTTTATTTTATACAATGCTTATGGTACTAATAGTCAATCTGTTAATATGTATTTTAGTACTAAAGAAAAGTATATTGTTAAATATACTATTAGTGTTGACGATGAGAATATAAAAGATTTTAGTAAAGTTTTATATGGCGATTTGACTTCGAAACATGCTTATCAAATTATTGGGTTAGTACCTGGATATATAAATAATATTAAAATTGAACTTCTTGATCAGAATAATAATGTTTCTAAAAAGTATAATTTTGAGGTTAATTTAGTTAATCAAAAAACAAAGAGTCAAGCTAAGTTAAAGATAAGTGAAAGTTCTGATGATACTAATTTATATGATGGACTTTATGCTATATTAGGAAATGATAGTGGGTCAGGTAATTATTTATCTATGTATGATAATGATGGTGTTTTGAGAAGTGAAATTCCTATTATGAATTATCGTGCTAATAAGATATTATTTAAAGATAATTATATGTATTTTTCTATTTCTAGTAAGAAGATAGTTAAGATGAATAATCTAGGTGAAGTTGTAGATATTTATAGTACTAAGAATTATAAAATAAATTATGATTATACTTTTGATAATAATGGTAACTTGTTAGTTATTACTAGTGACACTAAGAAAAAGACTGTTGAAGATCAAATAATAAGAATTGATACAAATACTCATGAAATAACTAATTTGGTTGATTTTAGTAGTATTTTTGGCGATTATATTGATTTTTGTGAAGATAATCCTGCTACTATTAAAGATATTAATAGTAATGGTTTAAATTATTTGGGACTTAATTCTATAGAATATATTGATAATAGTATATTAGTTAGTAGTAGAGAGACTTCTTCTATTATTAAAGTTGATAGTATTGATAATAATCCAAAGATTAGTTATATCATTGGAGCTAAAGAATTATGGAAAGATACTAATTATTATGATTTAGTATTTGAAAAGACTGGCGATTTTGTTATTAATGCAGGACAAAGTGATTGTAGATATAATGATCAATATATTACTATGTTTAATAATAATTATGCGAATCAGTCTAGTTATTCTATAAATAAAGAAATTTATAAAGATTTAGGTATTAATAATACAGATATTAATACCGGAACTAAATCTATGTTTTATAAATATAAAATAAATGAAGCTAATAAGTCTTTTGAACTTGTAGATAGTTTTATTGTTTCATATTCTGGTATTAATGGTAATGCTCAAGTTTTAGATAATGGTAATATCTTAATAGATAGTGCAATTAATGGTCAATTTACTGAATATGATTCTAATCATAATGCTATTAAATCTTTTAAAGTTAAATTAAATAAAAATCAAGTATATAGAGTTTATAAATATACATTTAATGATTATTGGTTTAAATAACATAATTTCACATAATTCTTTCATATTTTATACATAATTATTGTGTATAGTTGTATTATGAAGAGAAGGAGTGATGCAATTAGAAATTTCAGATACAAAACATAAAATAATTATTAATTTTTCATAAACTTTCTTAAAAACTTTTTGATAGGCCTTGGGCCTATCTTTTTTTATGTTATAATTTTATTGGGTGTTTTTATGAAGATTATTGATTTTAATTTTAGAGATATTGATAAGATGATAATTCAATTAGAGGATACTAATATATTAAAAGTAATTGATTTAAAATTAGATGTTCCTTTTTATGGAGTTATTTATATTGATCATGAAAAGGGTATTAGTTTAAGAATATTAGGTGATGATAATAATAATCTAATTGTAGGTATTCCTTATATTTTAAGATATGATGATATTAAAAATGTTGAAGTGGTCGAAGTAGAAAATTTTAAATATAAGGAATTAGTTGATAAGATGTTAAATCCTTATTACAGTGATTCTCATATAATTGATATTAGAAAAATTGTTGAATTAGATAAATATAGACTAAAAAGTAATCCTGATACTATTTTAGTTAATTTTAATAAAGAAAATGATACTGAACAGATTTGGTGTAGAATAATGGGAAGTACTAATGATGGATTGGTATGTGGATTACTTACTGATAGTAATCTATTTGGTAATTTATTAAGAGGTACAAATATCTTAGCAAAAGTAGAAGATAATGAAGAACTTACATGTATAGGTAGAATTGATTTGTAGTTGATTTTTATTGATTATATTTCTATAATAAATATAGAATTGAAGGTGGTAGTGTGAATAAATTTACTCCATATGATGCTAGTGAATTTAATATTAATATTGAGACTGTTAGTAAGCCTTTTGTAGAAACAGATGATGATATTTTATTAGGTTACGATATAGTTAATGAGTATAAATTGAGTGATGATAATTATAGTAAATTAAATAAAAATGAAAGATTTATTGCTGATAAAGTTATAATGGATTATTTCATTAAAAAGAATATTTTTTCTCGTTTACGTAAATTAGTTGATGAAAAGAAAAAATATAATAGAAAAATTAAATCTTTGAAAACTAAAAGTAAAAGTGCTAGAATTGCTAGAAGTGATATGTTAAAAGAAATGAAAGATATAATCGAATTTAATGAAAAAATATTAATGAAACATATAAAAAGATTAGATCTTTTAAATGATACATTTAATAATATTGTGGAAAGTGATACAATAAGTGCTGAAGAAAATCTTCGTACTTTGGATAATAATAGTAAAGATTTTAATATTCATTTAGCTTTTGATGTAATTGGAGATTTCTTTAATTACGCAGCTAATAAATGTAAAGATAATAAGCATATAATCGGTTTTAATGACAAATATTTAGATGATTATTTATTTGTTGATTATACGGAGGGAAATGCTAAATAACAGGAGGGTTTTATGAGTAAACATAGTTATTTATTTATGATGATTGCATTAATAGTTGTTGGTGTTGTAGCTGTTTTTGTTTATCAACATAATAATTTAGATAAGTTAGATGAAGTAGAGGATGAAGAAGTTGTTGCTACTCCTAGTACTACACCAACAGTTAGTGATGATTCTAATGATGAATATGGTTCATCTTTAGTTGAATATACTTTTAAAAACGAATTTGGTGATGGTACTAAAACTATTTCAATTAAGGCTAGACAAGTTGAACAATTATCTGGATTTAGTGGTGCTACTGCTAATATATATTATATTGATAAAGATTATAATTTATATCATTTAGAGTTAGTAGATGAATTTCCTACTACTAAGTTAGCAACTAATATTAAAAAATTAGAATTAACAGATGATGGTATTGTTGCTTATTTTGAAAATCCTTATGATATAGTTCAAGAAGATAATTATGTATCTTATAAAGAAAATAAATGATGTGATTTCACATCTTTTTTTATGTAAATATTTACGCTTAAAAATCCTTAGATACTTAGGTATCTATTTTTTTTGTTAAAAAAATTAAATTAATATTGAAAAACAAATGTTCGATAATTATAATATAAGTAGAGGTGACGAACAAATGTATTTATGTGTAGATTTGAAAAGTTTTTATGCTTCTTGTGAATGTGTTGCGAGAGGGCTTGATCCTTTTAAAGTTAATTTGGTTGTAGCAGATGAATCTAGGGGTAAAGGTACTATTTGTTTGGCGGCTTCACCTCATATTAAAGAATTAGGTGTTGGTAGTAGATGCAGATTATTTGAGATACCTGATGATATTGATTATATAATTGCTAAACCTAGAATGAGATTTTATATGGAAGTTTCTTCATATATTTATAATATTTATTTGGATTTTTTTAGTGATGAAGATATACATGTTTATTCGATTGATGAAGTCTTTATTAATCTTGATCCTTATCTATATTTATATGGTGATAATTCTAGGATGATTGCTAAAATGGTTATGGATAAGATATATGAAAAAACTGGTATTACTGCTACTGCTGGTATTGGTACTAATTTATATCTTGCTAAGATTGCTCTTGATATTATTTCTAAACATAATGATTCTCATATAGGATATTTGAATGAAGAATTATTTAAAAAATATTTATGGCATTATAAACCTTTAGATAAATTTTGGTCTATTGGTAGAGGAATATCCACTCACTTAAATAGATTAGGTATATTTGATATGTATGATTTAGCTCATTATGATGAAGCTACATTATTTAGTGAATTTGGTATTAATGCTAGATTACTTATTGATCATGCATGGGGAGTTGAAACTACTACTATTAGTGATATAAAAAAATATGTTCCTAAAAGTAGGAGTATTTCTTCTTCACAAATATTATTTTATGATTATACTTATTTAAAAGCTAGAATTGTACTTACTGAGATGATAGATGATCTTGTTATGGAATTAATTACTAAGAGATATTTTTCTAATTGTTTGTCATTATATATAGGATATAGTAAAGATAAAATTAAAGGACTTAGTGTTAGTAAAAAATTAGATAATAGTACGTGTAGTTTTGAAGATATAAGTAAATCTATATTAGATTTGTATGATCATAATATTAATAAAGATTTTCCTGTTAGAAGAATTGGAATTAGTTTTCATATTACGAATCATATTAATAAGCAATTAGATTTATTTAATGATATTGATGATAATGAAAAAGAATATTCTTTATTAAGAAATGTTTCTAAAATAAAAAATAAATATGGTAAGAATAGTATACTTAGGGGTATTAGTTATACGGAGGGTGCAAATCAACTTAATAGAAATAAATTTGTAGGAGGACACAATGCAGAATAGATTAGATAGAGCTAAACAGTTTCTTGCTTTTGATGCTCTCAGTGGATATGGAAGTTTAATTAATAAGACTAAAAATATTAAATATAAAGATAAATTAATATATTTAGATGATGATTATAATAATGAAATTAATAATTGTTTAAATAAGATAAATAAAAATAGTTTAATTAGAATTAAATATTATGATGGTGATAGTTATATAGAAAGTAGTGGTAAGATTAAAAAGATAGATAATTATAGAAAGAAAATATACTTTTTAAATACTATAATTGATATTGATAATATTGTTGACATTGAAGTAATTGATAATTTACGTTCATAGTAATATTTGCTACCTGTATATATCTTTTTTATGATAGAATTATGATATGAAGAATAAATATAAGAGTATTAAAATTGCAAGTGTTTTGGGCATTATTTTTAATGTTATTCTGGCTGTTATGAAAGGAATAGTTGGATTCTTTACTATGAGTCAAGCTATGATTGCAGATTTTTATAATAGTTTTAGTGATGTTTTTTCTTCATTAATGACATTTATTGGTAATCATATTTCTAGTAAGCCTAGAGATAAAGATCATAATTTAGGGCATGGTAAAGCTGAATATATATTTTCTTTTGTTATAGCTTTAGTTTCTATTCAGTTAGGAATATCTATTATTAGAAGTAGTTTATTTGAAAGTAATATTGTTAAATTTAATTGGTTTTTAATAATAGTTAATATTATTACTATAATTATTAAAGCTGGATTATTTATTTATACTAATAAAATATCTAAAAAATATAATAATATTCTTATGAAAGCTAATAGTTATGATCATAGAAATGATGTTTTGGTTACTAGTTTTAACTTAGCATCAAGTATTCTATTATACTTTGGTATTTCGTATATAGATAGAATTGTGGGATTGGGCATAGGTCTTTGGATAATAATGCAAGGTGCTCAAATATTAATAACTAGTTATAATGTTCTTATGGATAAATGTTTAGATGATGATGTGAAGAATGAAATTATTAATTTTGTAAATAGTCATAAAGAAGTGAAAAAGATAAATCATTTCAATGCTACTCCAATAGGGTATAGATATCAAATTAGTTTTACTATATTTGTAGATGGTAATTTAACTACTTTTGAATCTCATGAGATTGCTAATTATTTAGAAGAAGAAATTCATGATAGATTTAAAGATATTTATTTAACTGTTATACATGTTAATCCTATGTAGATGTGGTATAATATAATAGGTTAGAAAGTTTAGGTGATATAAATGAATGAATTAATGGATAGTAGCATTAATTATGGTGATGAATATAATATTAAGAAAAAAAGAATTAGTATATTAGATACTTATGGTGAAAACTTTCAAGAAAAAGATTATATTACTAATCCTGCTATAGGTAGAGATGAACAAATTAAACAATTGGTTTTAATTCTTTTGACACCTGATAAGAGTGCTATACTTACTGGTAAACCAGGTGTTGGTAAAACTGCTGTTGTTGAAGGGCTTGCTTGGAGAATACAAATGGGACAAGTGCCTGACTTATTAAAAGGTTATCAAGTAATTAAAGTAAATACTTCTGCGTTACTTGGTGTTGATCCTGTAACAGGTGAATCAAAAATTCAAAACTTAATAGATGAGTTAAAATCTAAGTCAAAATTAATTCTATTTATAGATGAGGTTCATACTTTGATGGGTAATAAAAATGAGAGTTTAGACTTTGCCAATATGTTTAAACCTGCGTTAGACCGTGGTGATATTAAAGTTATTGGTGCAACTACTTCTGAAGAGTATGAAAGATTTATTTTAAGAGATAAAGCCTTTGTTAGACGTTTTCAAAAGATACAAATTGATGAACCTACTAGAAATGAAAATATTAGAATATTATTAGGTACTTTACCTAAGATTGAGAAACGTACAGGGGCAAAAATGATGTATACCGATTTTAAGAAAAGACAAATGATGGAATTTCTTACAGATATAACTTCTGAGTATAAGAGAATTTATGAAATTGGATCTAGATATCCTGATGTTACTTTGACTTTAGTTCAACAAGCTTTTTCAAATGCTTTGTTTGATAATAGAAATCAAGTTAATGTTAATGATTTTAGATTAGCTATTTTAAATAGTAAAAATATTTATCAAGATGTTATTAATAAAGCAATTCCTCAATTTGATGAAATATTTGCTGAAGAAGAAGCTCAACTTAATAGTGGCGTACAAGTAGTAGAAAAATTAGGATTAGATTAGTTGCGAAAATTAAACATATATGATATAAGTATTATATAAATATGATAGACATGATTGGAGTGTAGTCTACATATAGCGCCAGGTCCAGGGATGGATGACGAGGATTGTAGAGATCGAAATATTCGGCGGGTTCTACAACGGGGATAGTGCTTCGTAAGATATATGTTTAAAAAGTAAAAATAAGATTATAACAAAGATATATATCTCCACTGAATTTTTTTCGTGGAGGTTTTTATATGTGTGGAATTGTAGGTTACGTTGGAGAACAACATCCTATAAAAATTCTTTTAGATGGTTTAAAATGTCAAGAATATAGGGGGTACGATAGTTCGGGAATTGTGTTACAAAACAATGATGACTGTCAAATTATTAAAAGCGTTGGAAAAATTTCTAACTTAGAGGATAAAATTAATAATACAAAATTAATTGAATGTAATATGGGACTTGCTCATACAAGATGGGCTACTCATGGAGAGGCAAATGAGACTAATGCCCATCCTCATAAAGTTGGAAAAGTTACTTTAGTTCATAATGGTATTATTGAAAATGCTAAAGAATTAAAAGATAAACTAATTGATGAAGGAATAAAGTTTTCATCAGAAACTGATACTGAAGTAGCTTGTGCATTAATAAGTTATTATTATGATAAGGAAAAAGATATTAAAAAAGCTATAGAAAAAGCTTGTAGTGAAATAGTTGGTTCTTATGCTTTTGGAATATTAGTAGATGGTATAGACAAGGTTTATGCTATTAGAAAGGATTCCCCTTTAATATTAGGTATCGGAAAAGGAGAATATTTCATTGCTAGTGATATAGCTGCTATAATCAATTATACTAATCAATATATTTTATTAGATGAAAATGAATTAGTTGAAATGAGTTCTTCTGATTATAGTGTTACTAAAAATGGGAAAAAAGTTAAGAAAGAAGTGTTGACTGCTACTATTGATGCTTCTTCAAAAGAGAAAAATGGATATCCTCATTTTATGCTTAAAGAAATAATGGAAGAGCCTATTGTTTTAGAAAAAACATTGAAACCTATTCTTTCAGATATCAGTCTTTTGCCAGACTTAAAACAATATGAAGAAATTCATATAATAGGATGTGGATCTGCATATTATGCAGGTATGATTGGCAAAAGTTTATTTGAAGAAAATGGGGTTAGAGCAATTGTTGAAGTAGCAAGTGAATATCGTTATAAGAAAGTATTATATGATAGAAAAACTTTAGTAATACTTATTTCTCAATCAGGAGAAACTGCAGATACTATTGCTGCTATGAGAAAAGCAAATGAAAATAATATTGATACTTTAGCTATAGTTAATGTTAAGACAAGTACTATTGCTCGTGAATCTAAAAATCAAATATTTATAGAAGCAGGGCCTGAGATTGCTGTTGCAACTACAAAAGCTTATATTTTACAAGTTGCTATATTATCATTACTAGCTTATTCTTGTGGAGAAAGTGATAGTAAAGTAGTTGATGATTTTAAAAAGATTCCTGGTTTATTAAGAGAAGTTTTAGATAGAAAAGATGAATATTTAAAAATAGCTAAAGATATTTATAAAAATGATAATATTTTCTTTATAGGTAGAAAATTAGATTATTCTATTTGTATGGAAGGTAGTTTAAAATTAAAAGAAGTTTCATATATTCATAGTGAAGCATATCAAGCTGGTGAGTTAAAACATGGTACTATTTCATTAATTGAAGAAGGTACTCCAGTATTTGGTATTATTACTGAAGATGATATTCGTGAAAAAACTATTTCTAATGTAGAAGAAGTTAAATCTAGAGGAGCAAAAGTAATTATTGTTACAAATAGTGATATTGATGGATATGAATATGTTGTTAAAGTTAAGAAAGTATCTAAATATGTTCAATCTTTACTTGTAGTTCCTGTATTACAATTAATTGCTTATGAGGTTGCTAAATTACGTGGATGTGATATAGATAAACCTAGAAACTTAGCAAAAAGTGTAACTGTAGAATAGTGTAAAAGTGACGTTAAGTCACTTTTATTTTGCTATAAATTGTGTTATGTTTTAAAGGTTGGGAGATATGAATGAATCAAGATTATATAAACATAATAAAATTTTATGGTAGTGACATATTAAATTCTAAAAACATGGAAAAGCAAAAAGAATATATTCAACATGGAGATGTTTCAGTGTATGAACATAGTCTTAGAGTTGCTTATTTATCTATCAAGATTGTTTCTAAATTTCATTTAAGAGTTAATATGAGATCTTTAATTAGAGGAGCATTGTTACATGATTACTTTTTATATGATTGGCATATAAAAGATCAGAGCCATAGACTACATGGTTTTACACATCCTAAAACAGCTTATAAAAATGCAAGAAAAGAATTCAAAATAAATGATATAGAAAAAGATATTATAATTAAGCATATGTTTCCATTAGTTGTAGTTCCTCCTGTGTATTTAGAAAGTTATATTGTTACTGTTGCTGATAAAATTAGTGCTACTAAGGAAATTTTTGTGCACAGTGATATTAAATTAGAAGAATTATGTAGTTTATAATTCTTTTTTTTGGTATAATTTGGTTAGGTGATAATATGTTTCATAAGAAAGAAGAAGACTCTAAAATACCGATGATAGTTTTTGGTATTATTGTTGTTATACTTATAATTGTTATTTTAGTTTTTTACTTTACAAATAGAAATACTTTAGGAGAAATGGATATTCATATGCCTAGTGAGAATACTTTGATAGGGATAGAAGATTTTGTTACTACTAGTGATTCTAAATTTATAGAATATTCTTATACTAATTTTGCTTGGTCTTCTACTTATTATGGAGAACTTGTTATGAATAATGGAGATATTTATTCTTTTAATTGTAATGATGATAGAAATCTAAATCCTAATAATTGCTTAATTAGAAAAATTGATTCTATTTCAAGTAATGATATGAATAAGATTGAATCTGCTTTAGAAAAAGTACAAGGTAATTTTGAAGTTAAAAATGAGATGAATGATTTTGGACAAGTTAATATTTCTATAATTAAAGATGGAGAAGAAATTGTTCTTATTGGTAAGGGTGATAATAAGATTACTAATGATAGTGAAGGTGTAAAAGAAATATTAAAGATATTAAAAAAGTATAATATTTATGTTTAAAATGATTTAGAAAAGGGGATGATTATATGGACGGAATATTTTTACAAAGGGTTTTAATTTGTTATGTTCTTAGTATGCTTATTGGTTTTGAAAGACTTTATCGTAATAAAGCAACGGGACTTAGAACTAATGCTTTAGTTGCTTTAGGATCTTTTCTATTTGTATATGTTTCAGTAGGAGATGTTTCAACTGATAAGTTTCGTATAGCAAGTCAAGTTGTTTGTGGAATGGGTTTCTTAGGAGCAGGAATAATTCTAAGAAATGGAAATAAAGTAAGAGGGCTTAATACAGCGGCAACCTTGTGGACTGTTGCGGCTATTGGTGTTCTTTGTGCTTATGGATTTATACCAGAAGCAGTTGTTGGAACATTCTTAATTTTATTTTCAAATGTACTTTTAAGAGACGTTTCATCTAAAATAATTGAAAAGATACAAAATAATTCTAAAGAAAAATGTATTATTGATGTTACTTGTGATTATGCTATTGAAGTAGTTGTTCGTACTTTAATAACTGAGAATATAGAAAAAAATAGTATTCAAATGGAGAGTTTGAATAGAAATAAAGGTAATGATAAGAATGTTAAATTGAGATTTGAATTTATTACTTCTAGACCTGAATTAATTATGGACTTAGTTAATAAATTAAGTGAAGAAGTAGGAGTGCTTAAAGTGAACTGGTCTCATAAACGAATAGTTGAACTACATGAAGATGATGATGAATATGAAGAAGATGATGATTAAAAGATAATTAAAAAAGTACTATATAAATAGTACTTTTTTTAATTGCTTGGATAATATGTGTTATATCTTAAAAAGATATCAAAAAAATGTTCGGTTTTTTATTCCGTATAATAGACAACAATGTTACTTTTTGTTAGAATGATTTATGAGGGAAAAATAAAAAGTCATGCTGTAACATGACTTAACCTCATAATAGGTAGTGCCTATTACAATTTAATAATATAAGAATAAAATTTGGAAATGCTTTTAGGAACACTTGCTATCTTATTCTCTATTTTTATGATACAGCAAAAATATTGCTGTGTCAATGGCGTTTATAATAGCATAAGTGAATACATTAGTCAAGTTTTATTAAGAGAGGAGGATAGTGTATTTAAACTGTTATTTTGTAGGCACTCCTATTAATTATTAATAAATAGGAGATGATTAAATGACAAAAGTTAAAAGCAAAATTGATGATGGGTTTAACCCAGAGTTGGTTGAAACAGCAATGTTTGATGGCGAATTAGAAATTCCAATTGTTAAAGATACTAATCCACCATTACCAACAAGAATTATTCCTTTTAGTCAAAGGAATAAAAGTACTAATTACGATGAGTACATTATTTTTTATGAAAATGATTTAGAATTTGGAGATGTATTAGTAAATCCTGACACTTATATTGAAGAGTTTAAAAAGTTTAAAGGCATAATATCTTTAGATAATTCTGTTTACATAGATAGTCCTTTATCTGTGCAAATAGGTAATGTATATAAAAGTAGAGCCTTAGCTCATTATTTTCAAGAATATGGTATAAATGTAATCCCTAATTGTAGATGGGGTGATGAGAGAAGTTATACTACATGTGTACTTCCTGAAAAATTTGCTTTTTTAGGAATACCTAAGCATAGTATTGTAGCTATAGGGACTTATGGTTGTAATCAAGGTAAGGATGAGAAACATTATTTACGAGAAGGACTACGCGCAATGTTAGATGAAATAGAACCAAGATGTGTAATTGTATATGGTTCTATGCCAGCAGTTGTTTTTGATGAATTCAAAGAAAAAACTAATTTTATCCAATTCGACGATTGGACAACACAAAAGAGGAGAAAGCATCATGGGAACAACTAAAATAGGAAGATATTTAAATACTAAAGGAAGTGCAAGAACTGTTAGTGATTATGCCTTAGTTCATTCTAGTGAAGGAGCATTTACTAAACCAACACGAAAGAACGATGAAATACGTTTGAAAAGTGGTGGACATGGAGAAAAGGGGTTACAACTTTTAAATAAATACAACATAGAGTATAATATTGTTAAAACTTACGCTAATGGTGTTAGAGTTGGAAATATACCTAATCACAAAGATAAAACTAAACGTCAAGGAATTAATCAAACCTGGTTTCCAAAAACTTGGTCTGAGAAAGATATTAGACGTGCTGGAGAACATGTTGCTGGGCTTAAAAGTAATAGAAAAACTAAAAGTGGTGAAATTATTTATGGAAATTATAAAGGAGTTAGAGTTGGAGTTATAAAGACTAATGGCAAAATAGGAACAGTTTTTCCTGATTCTGATCAATCTAAAGCAATAAGGAGGAAAATAAAATGAGTTTTAAAGAAAAATTTAAAAATATTATACTAGAACTAAATTCTATGGATATTAATGATAGCTATAAGCATGAAGAACTATGGAAAAAGGAAGTTGAAATTGTAACTGAAGATATTAATGAAACGATAAAATATCTTAAAAACGAATGTACTTCTGAGGAATTTGTATGGTTAAGTGAAATATTTAGAGAGATAGTTGAAACATGTCCATCACAAGAATTTGTTGATGAACTATATAAACTAGCCGAGAAGTACCCTGAAGAGACAGAAAAGTATAGCATTATGAGTTTCATTAATGAGGCTGCAGGATACTTAGAAGAAAAATAAAAAAAGAATAGCGAAAGCTATTCTTTTTATGTTCCAACTGGGGCGTCGTATGAGAATCGAACTCATGCATACTAGTGCCACAAACTAGCGTGTTAACCACTTCACCAACGGCGCCATTTCAAAATACAAGTATATTTTATCAATAAAATCTTGTTTTGACAAGTGTTATTTCTCTTTTTTTGGCGAAAAATGGTGCCGTTATCCAAAAAATGTTGACAAATGTTCTATATAGTAGTATCATTGATACAAGTCGAGTGAGTATGCATAAGATTTATCGAGCTGCATAGAGAATTATTCTTACACGTAAATACGGAGTCACTACAGTTTTGTAGTGCCCGTATTTTTTTGTTTTACTCGATTAGTTTTCATAGGTATAATAGTATATAGCTTTGATGGTAAAAACTGTGAAAACGAAATAATAGTGAAAGGAGAGTGATATTATGGAAGCTATTGTAGTAAAGAATCTATCAAAAAACTTTAAAGTAAAAATAAAAGAAAAAGGTTTAAAAGGTAGTATTAAATCATTTGTAAAACCTAAATATAAAATCATCAAAGCAGTAAAGAATATTTCTTTTTCAATTGAAAAAGGAGAAATGGTTGCGTTTATTGGACCTAATGGAGCAGGCAAATCTACCTCTATCAAGATGATGACTGGTATTCTATATCCTGATTGTGGAAGTATTAATGTACTTGGTTTTGACCCAACAAAAGATCGTAAGAAATTAGCTTATGAAATTGGTTGCGTCTTTGGACAAAAAGAACAATTATGGACTCATTTAACTCCCTATGATAACTTTAAATTCTTTGGAGCTATTTATGATATTCCAAGAGAGAGAATAGAAAAGAAGATTAAAGAGCTAGAAGAATTATTTGAATTGAAAGAGTTCATGGATACTCCTGTTAGAAATCTTAGTTTGGGACAAAGAATCCGTTGTGAGATAGTAGCTTCTTTAATTCATGAACCTAAAATATTATTTTTAGATGAACCAACTATTGGACTTGACCCAGTAGTAAAAGAGAATATTAGAAATTTTATTAAGAAAATGAATAAAGAATATAAAACAACAGTAGTATTAACTTCTCATGATGTATCAGATATAGAAAAACTATGTAAGAGAGTTATTATTGTTAATAATGGGCAGATTGTTATGGATGATACGATGGAGAATTTAAAATACCATTATTTAAATCAAAAGATTGTAGATGCTAAAATGAAAGAAAAAGTAAATCTAGATGATGAAGAAGGAATAACGATTCTTAAAGATAAGGGCTATAATATTAAGATTGAAGTAGATACTAAGAAAAGAAGTGTAGCGGATGCAATAAAATTATTAAATCCTGATAATATTGTAGATATCAATATTTCTAATGTACCATTGGAACAAATTATAAGTGCAATCTATAAAGATGGTGGTAAGGAATGAAAAAATATTTATACATTTATAAATCAGAAGTAATGAGTAATTTACAATACGCCTTTGATATTATTTTAGGATTTATTGGTTTTGTTATAGTAATGTTTATTCTATTAAACTTATGGCAATATATTTATAGTGATCCTAATGAATTAATTAATGGTTATAATATGAATCAAATGATTTGGTATGTAACTATTACTGAAGTATTGTGGATGAGCATTAGTGGTAGAAAACTATGTCGTAAGATATGTGATGATGTTCGTAGTGGTAA
>JAEEGL017077199.1_pt1 | contig 29692 bp, 24 predicted proteins | sample 9134231 | NCBI WGS metagenome assembly JAEEGL01 (sample SAMN16246548, study PRJNA631951) | gut metagenome | biome: gut microbiome; feature: rumen; material: fiber-attached | host: Bos | place: Iran: Karaj | collected 2018-10
AAAACGCTTCCCGCCCCTCCTAAAATCCCCTACTCTGAAATCGTAATGTCCAAAAACGCCAATTTAACGCGAGCAAAGCGCGAAAAAAACGACGAATTTTACACACAACGCGCGGACATTGAAGCGGAATTGGGGCGCGAGGATTATTGGCAACACTTCAAGGGTGCGACGGTGTTCTGCAACTGCGACGATCCGCGGGAAAGCGAATTTTGGCGGTACTTCCATTCCAATTTTTCGTTTTTGGGCTTAAAAAAGCTGATTTCCACACACTTCGAGAAGGAAGGAAGGAAGGAAGGAAGGAAGACCTTGGATCGTACGCGTTGATTTACGAGGGCGAAAAACCCGGGACGTTGAGCGCCATCGAGCGTGAGGACGTTTCCAACGGTCGGAAGGTCAAACTGAAAGGCAACGGCGACTTCCGTTCCGACGAATGTATCCGATTTTTAAAGGAAGCCGACATTGTCGTCACCAATCCGCCGTTTTCGCTGTTCCGCGAGTATGTTGCGCAGTTGATGGCGTATGAAAAGAAATTTGTCATCATCGGCAATCAAAACGCGCTCACCTATAAGGAAATTTTCCCGCTGATTAAGGACAATAAAATCAGGTGCGGATACATTTCCGGTAGCCGAACGTTTCTTGCACCGGATGATTACCCGGGAAACTGCTTTGAAAAAGACGGTCGCAAATGGGTCACTATGGGGAACACCTGTTGGTTCACCAACCTCGACCTTGCCAAATCCCACGAACCGCTGGCGTTGACGGAGGAATACAACCTGCATCCCGAGCATTACCCGAAGTACGACAATTACGACGCCATTGAAGTCCCGAAAGTTTCATTAATCCCGAAAGACTACTTCGGCGTCATGGGCGTACCCATCACGTTTTTTGATAAGTATTGCAGCGAGCAGTTTGAGGTCGTGGGAGCCTCCGAAAGCGAAGGTGTCGGTTTTTCGAACGGTTTATGGAACGAAACAAGCGGCATTTCGCAACCGCTGGTGAACGGAGCACGTACCTACAAGAGGCTTTTTATCCGCAGGCAGAGGACATAAAAACAACGGCAACAAAAATTTTCGGATCCAATATTCGCAGGGATGCATTTTTTCGTACTTTGCACCTTTTGTGCACTTTCCCTATGTTTCCCTCTTCTCTTTTATCTTGTTCCGCATCCATCCGTTCGACACCATGAAAGCGGTTGCATGAAACGTTTCGGGTTCGTCGGTGCTTTGATTTCGGCATTGCTTTCCTGTAAGCATATATCCGTTCAAGCGGTACCGTCGCTGACATCCGACAAACCCGTTGTGTACGACACCAAAAAGCGCGCGTCCGTCGCCGAAGGAAACGCGGAATTTTTGAATGACGGGTTGCGGGTACAGGCGGATAAAATTTATTACTTCGCCGAAAGCGCGAAAGCCCTGGCGGAAGGGCGCGTGCGCATCACCAACGGCGAGTATCGGTTTTTGGCACCGTCTGGCTCCTATTGCCACACGGAGCAAACCGTCGAAGCCGCTTCTTTTCGCATGTCCACGGGCGGACACGGGTACTGTGGCGAAACATTGCGCGGTCAAACGAAAGAACGGCTTGTTGCCGATCACGTGCGGTTGGATTACCGCGGCGTGCACGACAAAGACCTGCTCGGGTTTCACATTGTGGCACGACAGGGCGTATTGCGTCCGAAAAAAGATGTGGTCTTAAAAGATGCGGTGATCAAAATCGGTCCCGTTCCGGTGCTGGTTTCGCCCATCTATCGCCATAATTTCGAAGAGGCGTGGGTACGTTGGAAGTCCGAATGGACGCTGTTGGAGAAAAAGCCGTCGGAGAAATACGGTCATTACATGCGCAATGATATCCGTTTCCACATGGGGTGGCCGGTGAAACCGGGCGTGATGATCGATTATTACCGCAAGCAGGGCGTGCTTGCCGGTTTTATGGCGGATTACGAGGATCCGTCAACGGTGTTGGGAAAAGGGCACATCGAAGGCGCGCGCATTCACGACGAAAATCTGGATATTGCCAATCGGGCGATCGACAAAAAAGGGCATGATTTGAAAAATTCCCGTTTTTGGTTCGAATGGCAGCACGTCGGACACGTCGGAACTTCGAACGATCTTGCCGTTCATACGCAGTGGATGCGCGATCCGTATGTAATTAAGGATTTTCGTCCGGCAAACAACGACGGGACGCGGCAACATCCGGATAATTTTGTCGAAGTTTCGCACCGCGGCGACGCCTCCGTGACAAGTTTGCTGGTGCGTTATAAACTCAATCGCTTTCAACGCATACAGGAGCGTTTGCCGGAAGTTCGTTACGAACATGCGTTGGAACCGATCGCCGATACGCCGTTTTACCAACAGTACGGCTTAGGCGTCAGTCATCTGCGCGAACGTCCGTTGGACGAAAAGGATACGGAGATTTTTGACGAAACCTACGAAGCGGATAAAGAGCGCATTTTAAAACGTACCGATGCGTTTTACGGCGTTACGATGCCGATCGATTGTTCCCCGCTGTGCACCGTTACGCCGTTGGCGGGCGGACGGATTGCGCATTATTTCGGACTGAACCGCGGCAATCGCAGTCAATACACACGTTTTTTGGGTCAGGTCGGTTTCGATGTACGTTTGCGCTCCTATGGTGATTATTCTTACACCAACGAATGGTGGAACATTCATGATTTCCGTCATTTAATGAAACCGTTCCTGCAATACCGCTACATGCCGGACGGACATTCGGGTAACGCGTTTGTCCCGGCGGTCGATCGCGAAGCCGTCGATACCAACGAACAATCGCCGTCGTTGCGGGAATTGGATTTGTTGCATCGGCGCGACATTGACGATTGCCACGGTATGCACGTCGTGCGTTTGGGTTTTGAAAACTCGCTTTATACGAATTTTGGAAACGGCGGCGGTACGCAATGGATGTACCTGAATGCCTATCAGGATTTCAATTTAAAGTGCGTCGCCGGCAATCGTTCATTGGCGCACAAGATTTCGGATACGCATGTCGATTTCGGATGGAATCCGGCGCCATTCTTTGGTTTTAACGAAAAACTCTGCTACAGCTTTGCCGAAAAACAACTCCTTTCAATGGGTACGTCGGTTTCGTTCAAAGAAGGCGAACTGTGGACGGCAAGCATTACGCATACATATCAACCGGGCAATCCTCGCAGCAAAACCAAAGTCCGCAAAACCTCCAATCAATTATCGTGGAATATGACGTATCACATTAATTCCACTAACACCTTTTCCATCGGTCAAAAGTTTGATTTACACAAAACCGACTTTATCAGTCAAACCTACACCTGGCATACGTTGCTGGCAAAAACCTGGAACCTGGATGTCGTTTTTAAGTGGAGCAAAAGAGGACAGTGGGAGATTAAGTTTTTGTATCGGTTTGCGGCGTGGTAGGGGGTGTTGTATATTCGAGTGGCGTAAATACCAAAGAAAAAAAGGAGATTGAGATAGTTTTCCCATGAGCCGATTTGCATTTTGGGCGTGGTTTCAAATTTCGTTTGGTTCGAAGTTGCGAACAGCTTCTGTTATGTTCGGCAATAACTTGTGATATCTCTCACGATTTTTGTTTAGTCTCACTTCCCCCACACATCCCTCACATACTCCCTTATCGTTCTATCGCTCGAAAAATATCCCAGGCGTGCGGTATTGAACAGTGCCTTTTGCGTCCAAACGCGCGGCTGTTGATATAAACGCTCGCAAAGTTGCTGTGCGTCGCAGTAGGCGCGGAAATCCGCAAGGACAAAGAACGGATCGCCGCCGTCGAGCAGAGAATTGCGGACGGCGCGCAGCGGATAACGACCATTGTCTTCGAAACAGTCCGCAGACATCCAGTCCAGCAAGCACTTTAATTCGGGATCGGAGTTGTATAAATCGTACGGTCGGTAACCGTTTTGTTGCAATGCTTCCAATTCTTCGACGGTGTGACCGAAAATGAAGATGTTTTCGGCTCCGACGCGTTCCAGCATTTCAACGTTGGCGCCGTCGAGCGTGCCGATGGTGCAGGCGCCGTTGAGACCGAGTTTCATGTTGCCGGTTCCCGACGCTTCTTTGCCGGCGGTGGAAATCTGTTCCGATAAATCGGCGGTCGGAATGATGCGTTCGGCGAGCGAAACATTGTAATCGGGCAGGAAAAAGATTTGCAGTTTGCCGTTCAGCCGTTGATCGTTATTGACGCGTTGCGCAACGACGTTGATCGCATGAATGATTTCCTTCGCGAACAAATATCCCGGTGCCGCTTTCCCGGCAATCAACACCACGCGTTTCGGGGTATTCGACGCATTGCCGTGCAACAGGTCGAAATACAACTTCAGGCAGTGCAGTAACTTTAAATGTTGCCGTTTATATTCGTGGATGCGCTTCACCTGAACGTCGAACAGCGCGTTTGCGTCTACGGGTACTTTGAATTTTTCGCATAACCAACGGGCGAAATCCGCTTTATTGGCTTGCTTGACCGCGCGGTAACGTTCCAAAAACGCATCGTCTTCCGCAAACTTTTCCAATCCCTGCAGTTGTTCCAAATCTTTCACCCATTGTTCGTTGCCGAGGACTTCCGTAATTAAATTCGACAGGCGCGGATTGGCGATGTGCAGCCAGCGGCGCGGGGTAATACCGTTGGTTTTGTTGTTGAATTTGTTCGGATAAAGAACATCAAAACCCGGGAATAATCGTTGTCTGAGAAGACGCGTGTGCAGTTCGGCGACGCCGTTCACGGAAAAACTGCCGACAATCGCCAGGTAAGCCATGCGGATGTATTGCGGTTCACCTTCTTCGATAAGTGACAGTTCGCGCTTTTTGCCGTCGTCGCCCGGCCATTGCTTTTCGACTTCATGCTTCAGAAACCAATCGTTGATTTCGTAAATAAGTTGCAGATGGCGCGGCAACAGCAACCGCATCAACGGAACGCTCCATTTTTCGAGGGCTTCCGGCAACAGCGTATGGTTGGTGTAGGCAAAAACGGAACGGCACAACTTCCAGGCGTCTTCCCACGCAAAACCTTCTTCGTCGATGAGCAGGCGCATCAGTTCGGGAACGGCAATCGACGGATGCGTGTCGTTGAGCTGAATAACGACCTTTTTCGGAAATTCGTCCCACGTTTTGTGCGATGCCTGATAGCGACGCAGAATATCCTGTAACGAACAGGAAGCAAAGAAGTACTGTTGCAACAGACGCAGTTTTTTCCCGTCTTCCAGCTTGTCGTTTGGATAGAGAATTTTCGAAACCGTTTCGCCGTACGTTTTGTCGCGAACCGCTTCAATGTAGCCGCCTTCGTCGAATTTCTTGAAGTTAAATTCTTCCGAAGCGCGCGCCTGCCATAAACGCAGGAAGTTGACGGTTTGCCCGCGGTAACCGGCAACGGGAACGTCCCACGGTACTCCGACAAGGCTTTGGGTGTCGACCCAACGCACCGCCGTGTCACCGCGGTCGGTACAAACGGTTTCGATGCGTCCGCCGAAACGTATCGTTTGCGTGCGGCTGGTGCGCATTAAACACCAGGGGTTCCCGAAACGCAACCAGTTGTCGGGCATTTCTTCCTGACGGTTGTTCACGATTGCCTGTCTGAACAGACCGAATTCGTACAAAATCCCGTAACCGATCGCGGGAATATCCAGTGTCGCCAGCGAATCCATGAAGCACGCCGCCAAACGCCCCAGACCGCCGTTCCCGAGCCCCGGGTCGTCTTCTTCATGCCGCAGTTTTTCGTAATCCTGTCCGAGTTCCTTCAACGCCGCCGCCAGCGGTACTTCGATCGCCAAATTATCGAGGTTCGTCTGCAACAGCCGCCCCATGAGGTATTCGAGCGAAAAATAATAAACCCGTTTATCATCCCGTTGCACCTGATCTTCCTGGCTTTCCGTCATCCGTTGCAACAGATGGTCGCGAACGGCATAACACGTTGCAAGCCACCAGTCGTGCGGTCGCGCGTCCGCTTCGTTGCGCGCTACCGTTTGGTGCAGATGGCGCACGATGGCTTCCTTTAAGAAAGCTTGCGTGAGCGGCGGTTCCGTTGACGTCGACGATTTTTGGGAAACGGAATGTCGGTTGTTCGCGGTCGGTTTCATAGGCGTATAAGTTCCAAATCAAGTCGGATAAATACACTTTTATTTTAATCAAAAATGAAAGATTGCGCAATCATTTCCGAAAACGGTGCTTTTTCGAAATGCGAACGGGAAATTTTTCTTTACATCGGAAAATTTTACTTAAAACATAAACCTGTATGAGTAAATGTTTCCATTTTCTTTGTTACCTCAGTTTGGCGTCGGTGTGTAACGTATCGTACGGCGATTATCCGCCGCCGAAGAATTTGTTGCGACAGTTGTGCGGCAAAAAGGGGTTGGACAATACCTTTAAGCAGGCATTTTGGGATGTTCGGGAAGAAGCGTTGTACGACGAGTTTGCAAGTTTCCCGATCCTTGGAGAAAAACAGGGATTGGTGACTTCCTTCAATAAAGACCTGGAGCCTTTCGGAACGTCGGTTTCGCAAAAAGAGAAAATAAACGGCATTTGGGGAGAATTTTCATGGAAACTTAACGGAACGGAAATTTCAAAAGCGGAGCAAATTCGGTCGGTAATCGAAAAAGAGCATTTGTCGCTTTCGGATGAGGGTCGCAAAAACCTTACAAAGGTTTGTCAAACGCTTCTCAGCGAGGGTTTTGCGGAAAAACTTCTCGGAAAGAAGGCAGTCTATGCAATTTACGGATATTGCAAAGAAAAACCGTACTCTTCTTTCAGCGTAGATTTTGATCGTTATGTGTACGATGAGAAGCCGGGCGTGTTTTGGTTCCGAATTTTGTATTCGCAACAGCATCAATCGGGTCACACCTTCATGATCGGATTCCATTTTTGGTACAACGTCGAAAACGATCCTTACGGTTTGCAAAAAGATTGTTTTGCGATGTTCGTACAGGATCGGGTCAAAAAGTGTTACGTTCCGTATCGTATTAAATTGAGTTGCTTTTGGGTCAATGATTACCAAATCCGTTTGCATACATCCGGATTAACGAACGAAGATTTGCTTCGGGCGTTGGAAGATCCGCGGGAGATCGGTGTGATCGACGTTTGCCCCGAGACGGCGGAAGACGAAAAGGATATGACCGAAACGGTTTCGAAGGGAGTGCCGGCTTCCAAACTTTCAAAGGGTACCCCAAAGCCGTCGGAGAGTTCAAAAGGCAACACCGTCAGCAGGAAATATAAAAAGAGGCGCGGAAGGAAATAAAAAGCGACGACGGCAGACGGATCGAACGGCATACGACGTGAGGAAGGAATTTTGAGAAAACGCATGAAAATCCATCGTCTTTTATCGGTTTCCCTTGCAATGTTCGGATGGAGCATTACGGGCGGTTTTGTGTACGGCGATTACCCGACGCCGGAGAAGATTCTTGAGCATCTTGCCGGCGACGAGGGCGACATAAGTGCCCGCTTTAAGCGTTCGTTTTGCGAAGTTCGGGAAGAGGCGGCAAAGAGTCGGATTTCGGGGCAGGGCGATCCGCGAAAATTGGTCGGCGAAAAAGAGCTGTTTCTTTTGCCGCCGAAAGAGGGAGTTTCTTCTGAACGTCTTGCCGATAATGAAGGACACTGGTCTCGGCGGTATTTCGTTAGCGGTGATTTTTTGGTTAAAATCGATGGTCTGACCGTTCAAAAGTCGGAGGATATTGATGAATTGATGCGGTATAAACAATACTGCGACGAGTTCGCGATTGCAACAGAAAGAGGGTGTTGGAAATACGAATGGCATGGCGACCTGGCGGATATTTTTAAAACATTGGCAAGCGAAGCGTTTGCGGAAAGATTATTGGGTAAAGCGACGGTTGATGCGTTTTACAGACAGACAAAGTATTCCCGTACGACGGTGTATGTTTTTGTTTATCCGAGCTTTGACAGTACATGTCCGTCAACGGTTTCCTTCTGCCTGATGTACCGTCAGGTATTGAAAGGAGGTCAAGGCGGCTGTTTTTACCCGATGTGGATCGGATTTAATTTTCGATATGATATTGAAAACAATCGTTTTACGAATACTCCCGTGAAGTTATCTACTCTGCGTGTCGGAACACGTTGTGTCGACACGAAAAAATCGATTAAAAATTGACGATCGAAAACATTGAAAAGATCGAAGGAAACCGGTGATATCATCTTTCCACGGTGATTAGGCGGGATGTTCGGCAGGAAAGCCACGGGGTATCATTGCCTTTTGTCGTTCTTTGGGTACGTGTTCCAAAATCAGCGTCGAAAGCGGCGGCAGACACAAATCCAACGTGTACAGTTGATTATCATGCGGCTGCGACAGAGCTGTAACACCACCGCAGTTGCCGCGATTTTGTCCGCCGTAAATATCGGCATCGGAATTGAAAATTTCGCGCCACATACCGCTGAGCGGAACACCGCATTTGTAGTGAGAACGTTCGACGGGCGTAAAGTTAGAAATAAACAATAACGGTTCGCCGATCGGTTCGGTGTCGGACGGTGTATCGGGAAAATTATTTGGTTTAATATTCGTCGCGCAGGTCTTTTCGGCATCGGCTGTTGTATGGCAAAAACCCGCATCACCACAATCGGACGCGGATGTTGCGCAAGTCATACCGCAAGTATTGTCGGTGTAGGTTGAATTTTTTGTATCGCCCGTCGGCGCGACCGAAAATACGTCGTCCGAAGCGCGATCATTGCCGAAAGAGGCGGCGGGTTCGGGGATAAAGTATTGTTCATCCGCGGTGTCGGTTGAGGTTTCGATGTCGTTCATCGCTTCGGTTGCATCCGAATTTTCGGAAAACAAGGCGTCGGTTCCGATGCCATCCGTACTTTCTCCCAACGCGCGACAAATGTCCCGCAGGCGTTCATCGGGTTGAAACGGTTGTGACGGTTGCAGAGCTTCCGAAAGTTTATCGCTTTCGGTGCGCTGACGGCGATCTTTGCGAACGAAGGAAAAAATGCTGTTATCCGCATCATCGGGATTGATCCAGAAAAAACCTCCGGGTTCCATGTCCGATTGATACCACACCGGATGCGACCGATAGAGGGCGTTTAGATCCGAAACCAATTTCCGTACACCGGCGTGTTCGGGGTGTTGCAACAAAAACCAATCCAATTCCTTATGAAAATCCCATTCGTCCCATTGCGCAAATTCGTCGCCCATGAACAGCAGTTTCTTTCCCGGCCAGCCCCACATGAAGCCGTACAGTGCGCGCAGAGTCGCGAATTTGTCGGACGCATAACAAGAGCCCATGTTGCGCAACAGCGAACATTTTCCGTAGACGACTTCGTCGTGCGAAAAGGCGTTGATGAAATGATCCGAGTATTGATAGAGCATCGCAAAGGTCATTTGATTGTGGTGATAACGGCGGGCAATCGGATCGTGTTTGAGGTACGAAAGCGTATCGTGCATCCAGCCCATGTTCCATTTGAAGTCAAAACCTAAACCTCCGACGGCGGTCGGTTGCGAAACGCGTCCGAAGGAAGACGATTCTTCGGCAATCGTGATAAACCCCGGGAAACGTTGATGCAGGCGGTCGTTGACGGTGCGCAAAAAGTCGACGGCTTCAAGATTTATGTTTCCGCCGTAACGATTGGGAATCCATTCGCCGTCTTTGCGCGAAAAATTCAAATACAGCATGGATGAAACCGCATCGACACGCAACCCGTCGATATGATATTTATCCGCCCAAAACAGTGCGCTGTTGATGAGAAAATTGTGCACCTCGTTGCGACCGAAATTGAAAATGTACGTTCCCCAATCAGGCTGTTCGCCGAGGCGCGGATCGAGATGTTCGTAGAGTGCCGTTCCGTCGAACCTTGCTAGTCCCCAGTCGTCTTTTGGGAAGTGCCCCGGTACCCAATCGAGAATAATGCCAATATTGTTCTGATGCAGGGTATCGACCAGATATTGAAAATCCCGAGGCGTTCCGTAGCGCGACGTCGGCGCAAAAAATCCCGTGACCTGATACCCCCAGGAAGCCGTCAGCGGATGTTCGGCAATCGGCATGAATTCCACATGTGTGAACCCTGTTTGCTTTAAGTACGCAACCAATTCCCGCGCCAATTCCCGATAGGTAAGCGGTTGATTATCGGTATTGCGTTTCCAGGAATCCGCATGTACCTCATAAATCGACAGCGGCTGTTCGTGCGGATTTTGTTCTGCCTGCTTCGTCATCCAATCGCCGTCGTGCCAAACGTAATCCGATAACGGCGCACAGAGGATCGATGCGTGTTCTTTATCATATTCCCCCGAACGGGCGTACGGATCGGCTTTGAGTCGCCGTTGCCCGTTGCAGTCGACAAAGGCATATTTGTAGGTTTCACCCGCTTCGATGGTTGCAATGAACGTTTCCCAAATCCCCGACGAACCGATGCGTTGCATCGGATGCGTTGCATCATTCCAATGATTAAAGGAACCGACTACCGATACGCATTGCGCATTCGGCGCCCAAACGGCGAAGTAATAACCGTTCGCATCCCCCCATTGCATCCGATGTGCCCCGAGCTTTTCGTATATGTGATCGTGATTACCTTGAGCAAAGAGATGGAGATCGGAGGGGGTGAAGGGGGAAGGAAGGGCGGATGAAGCGAAGTATGAGAGGGGTTGTTTTTTGGAGGGTGAGGTTGCAGGCATAATCTGAAGAGATGTGCAAATATTATAATGGGTTTGGGAGAGAAAGGCAAAAAAGTGGAGAGGGAGAAAAAAAGAAGAAATATTTTTTTGAAAATATATCCCGATAACGTAACCTACATAAAGCGTTACGGATGATCTTCCCTAAAGACTTTGTAAGAGGATCGCAAGGTTGCTATCCAACTTGAAAGACGCCAAATTACCTTACATAAACGCGGCACATTTGCCGTTCTCTCCCTCAAAATCTATCCTCCTCACCTCTCCACAACCTTACGAGATTCGCGCGATGATGTATCAGTACCCAAACACAAAGTACAAACAGCGGCAGTGCGTGCGGTCGGGTTGCTCGGATACCGTTCCAGAGGCAACAGAACGGCAGGAGTGAAAAGACAAAGCAAATTGAGGCACACGAGACGTAGCGCGTGTATTTGAACACCGCCAGCCAGACTACTAACCCCGACAGAAGAGGCAACGGCATGAGGAGAAACAAACCGCCAATGAGGGTTGCGACGCCTTTTCCGCCTTTGAAACGGATGAAAAACGAAAAGCCGTGCCCCGCCAAGGCGCCAACCAGACCGACGTAAGGATATTGCAGTTTTAACCCAATGAAGGTTGCAAACATGCCTTTAAAGGCATCCAGGAAGAAAACCGTGTATCCGGCTTTTTTACCGACCGTACGCAGGACGTTGGTGGCACCGGGATTGCCGCTGCCGACATCGAAGATGCAAACACCGTGTGCTTTGGCGATCCAAAAGCCGAACGGTAAAGATCCCAGGAAATATCCGATGCACAACGCTGCGAACATATGTTTTCTTGTACAAAAAAACGCATTCGTTTGTCAACGTTAATTGCGACGGGCACTTTGGTTTGTTTTCGGAATGTTAACGAAAAACGATCTGTTTCCGCGCAAAAACTCCGTCACCTCCATCGATTTTCCACCGGCTTTTTGAATGCGGTCGATGACAAGCAAGCCTTCTTCCGTCGTCACCGCCAAAACGGTGCGGTTCGGATCCGTGAGGAATTGTCCGTATGTTTGATTTGTACGGTTCTTATTTTGGGCGGTTTTGTCTTTTGTCGAAGCGGAAACGGTCGGAAATAACAAAGTTTCGTTCGCCGTACTATCCGTCATGACATGCGCCCGATGTACCAGATAACGTTCGTTGTTTTTGAGAAAATACGCGCCCGGCCACGGTTGATACGCGCGAATACAACGTTCGAGGAGAATGGCGGGTTTTGAGAAATTCAAACAGCCGTCGGCTTTCGAAATCTTTTTGCAATACGTCGCTTCGGCTTCGTTTTGCGGCGTGAGAATGTAATTGTTCGACAATAATGTCGGTAAAGACGTACGCAACAGCACCGCACTCGCCTGCGCCAGTTTCGCCCGTAACGTTACCGCGGTGTCGTCGGGAGCGATTGCCGTTTTTTTTTGCGCCAACCAAGGTCCGGCGTCCATGGCTTCGACCATCGACATCAATGTTACGCCTGTTTCGGCATCGCCGTTGAGCAACGCGGCTTGAACGGGCGAAGCGCCGCGGTATTTCGGCAACAACGAAACGTGCAGGTTCCACATGCCGAGCAACGGGAGTTCCAAAAAACGTTTTTTTAAGATATGCCCGAACGCCATTACAAGCACAAGGTGCGGTTGCATGTGTTTCAGCCAATCGAATGCCGCATCATCCATGGTTTCGGCTTGGTAAAAAGGCAGATCGTGCATTTGCGCCCACTCGGCGATCGGATTGAGACCCAACGTTTGCCCGCGTCCTTTGGCGCGCTGCGGTTGAGTAACGATACCGCAGAAAGCAATCGATGGCTCCGTGCGCAGAAATTCCAGACAGGGCTTTGAAATTTCGTCCGCCGAACAAAAAATAACACGCGGTTTCATAAACGTACTCGGGTCTGCACTTACTTTATACTGCTATTTCCAACGGCACGTTTTCAACCTCGTAAAAGGTGTGTAAAAGACCGCAACACGCATGGAACTGCATCGTTCGCAAGAAATTTTCACAAAAAAGCACAAAAATCGACAAATAATCGTGCTTTTGTGTATACAAACGCCTGTGTATATAATCTTTGAGAAGCTTTGGGGTACGTTTAAAAAACAAAAAAACTCTCACCCCTTGTATGTGATTTGTTCAATCTTCCATCGCCCGCGCACATTCCCAAATTTTCAGGCACTTCTTAATCGCCGTCGGCAACTGCTCCAACGGCAACTGCGTGGCTTGATCCGACCATGCCGTTTCTGGATGCGGGTGTGTTTCGATAAATAAGCCCTGCGCGCCGCTTGCCAGAGAAGCTTGAGCGAGCGGTTGAAAAAAACGTCGATCGCCGCTGGTTACCTTCGTGCCGTTACCGATCATCTGCAGACTGTGCGTGGCATCGAACAGTGTCGGGCAGTTTGTTTGGCGCAGGATTGGGAACGAACGCATATCGACGACCAAATTGCCGTAGCCGAAGGTCGCGCCGCGTTCGATGAGCCAAATTTCCTTTGCGCCAAAATAACGCAGTTTTTCAACCACAAATTGCATGTCGAACGGCGAAAGAAATTGCCCCTTTTTGACGCTGACCGTGCGACCCGTTTCGGCGGCGGCTTGCAGTAAATCCGTCTGTCGGCATAAAAACGCCGGAATTTGGATCACATCGCAGACATCTGAAACTGCTTTCGCCTGTTGCGGCAGATGGATGTCGGTGGTGACAGGCAAGTTAAATTCCCGACGAACGTTCGCCAAAATTTCCAATCCGCGTTCCAATCCGAGTCCGCGCGGGCTTTTTACGTCGGTACGATTGGCTTTGTCGAACGAACCTTTGAAAATAACGGTCAGTTTATCGGCATACTTCTTCCGTTGCAGGTTCGCCAAAACCTCTGCGACCGTTCGACAGAGCTCGAGGCTTTCGATGGCGCAGGGACCGGCAATAAGGAGAAATTTGTTCGGCGTAAAAAGGTTACTCATTTCGCCGTTATCGTAAAAAATGTGCCGTTTGCTTCAAGCCGAAAGCGAACTTTTGATGTACGCGAGTTCTGCGATTGACCGTTTTTCGACAAACATCCACCAACGCCTGCGTGATATTCGGCGGTTTGAAAAAATAAACGGCGTTCTAAAAAGATGCGGACGCGTCTTACGGGAAATTGCCTATTCCCGTTGCAGGCACTGCATGAAAAACAGAAAATCAGACCTTCACCCGTTTATGAAATAATGCGAAGGTCTCGATTTTTTGGTAAATTACTACCAAAGGTCAGTAACTGAAAGCGGCTTTGGTGCGCGCGGCATCTTCGTTCCACGGATTGTAAGCTTCCGGGAAACGATCGGCGCGATTATCCGCCGGCTTGCTTTCGAAAGCGCGGCTTCGAAAGTCCGAAAAAAGAAACGAATCGTCCCGAAACGCGTTAAACGGCGCTTTTTGCGGTGTTTTCGCTTTTTGAACCGCTTTCGGCTGTTCCAGCTTCGGGGTCGAGTTTTTCGCCGCGTGCACTGTCGGCAGGAATGTCGGCAGGACAAACAGCGGAATAAGACGGAATGTTTTCATAGGTACTTCTTTGTGGAAGCATAAATCGTGCCGATCGTGAGGAACGGGTAAAACACAGCCTAAATACAGACAAAACCGCACCCTGCACATGTTTTGTTCGCAGGAAACAAGAAAAATTTTTGTTTTAAAGGGAATTTATTTCCGAATTTTCTTCGATTTTTTGAATGCGTTCAATCGATAATGCGCAATGCTGTTCAAGATCGAGACGAACCAAGACGGCATTGAGTACCGCCGCACCCTTGGCAACTTCGAGGCGGTTCGGTTTGCCGTCGACAAAACGTTCGATAATCGGTTCGATTTCGCAACCGATGACGCTTTCGTACGGACCGCACATGCCGATGTCGCTCACAAATGCCGTTCGGTTGTTTAAGAGACGCATATCGGCGGTCGGAACATGCGTATGGGTGCCCAAAACCGCGCAAACGCTTCCTTTTTTCGACAAAAACCAACCGAGCGCATACTTTTCGGCGGTCGTTTCGGCATGAAAATCAACGATTACGTTACGGATACCGTCGCTTTGGAGATCTTCGATCAATTTTGCCGCCGTTCGGAACGGACAATTCAACGCCGTGCGAATCCCCGTTCGTCCCAATAAATTTATAACTGCCAATTTTTCGCCCAGATGTTCAAAAACAAGATGCGTCCTTCCGGGGGTTTTCGGGTAATTGGCGGGACGGCAAACGTACGGCAGGGTGTCGATTTCGTCCCAGAACTCTTTTTGATCCCAGGTGTGATTGCCGAGCGTCAATCCGTCGATGCCGCCGCCGTGCAATTTTTGCGCCGTCGCGGCATTTAAACCGAAGCCGTGCGTGGCGTTTTCAGCATTGGCAAAGATGAAATCGGGCTTGTACCGTTCACGCAACAACGGCAGTTGCGACAATACGAAACGACGCCCAGGACGTCCGCCGATGTCTCCAAAAAATAAGATGCGACATTCGTGCATGGTTTTTAAGTATTAAAAACAGCCTTTGTTTTTATTGTATGCCTGTTTTTTCGTCGTCGTCTTCGATAAGAGAAAGTTGTCTGACGGGTTCGTATTTCAGGATTTTTCTGACGCGATATTGCTTCTCTGTTTCGCCTGCCATTGCTATCTCAATTTCCGCATAAATCCTGTCACTTGAAGCAATGCCCCTTCTTTTGAAACGCTCGAGTAATTCTTCATCTTCAACCGTTGCACGGAATTCATCGCAGGAATTGTTTTCTTTTCGAAACTTCCATCCCGTCTTTTTGTCACAGGAAATTACAGGATGTATCCACATCACTTCCGTTTCGATTTTTTCAACTTCCGTATCTTCCTCTTCGTTGTTTTCGGATAAGATTTGCGCATCTTTTTCGCGAACCGTCACCTCTTCACCGTCGCACTTAACGTCATAACGCTCATACCCATCGGATTTCAGTACTTCTGCCGTTTTTCTCAGCCCACACCGACAATCTTTATCGGAACAAACATTGTAACTTTTTTCTGGTGCCGTAATAACATAGACGGTGTTATTATCCCCGATGCAGGTTATATTCACATTCCCGTTCCCGCCTTGTTCCACTTTTTGCGGTTTTCGTCCTTTTGTTTGCACCCAAAGCTTCCACCCTTCAAAGGCATATTTCAAAAAAAATTTTGCGGATGCGCCGACATCCAGAAGTTCTTTTACAACCCCGACAATAACCGGAAGATCGTAACATCCCGCTTTGGGTACGCCGAATTTAATTTTTAAAGTACACACCCCTCTGTTGATGACCGCATTGGCGGCATTCAAAAATTCCGTGATGCCGGCAATAACCAACTGTAACTCTTTTGCATCAATAGTGTGATTTTTTAAGGCTTCGCCATCGTATTTAAGCGTAAAAACCTCCTCTTCAAGACTTGTTTCTTTAATCACTTCGTTCATGCACAAACCATTCTTGAAGGAATTTTCTTTTCGTTTCTCTGGTGGGCCCTGCAGGATTCGAACCTGCGACCAAGGGATTATGAGTCCCCTGCTCTAACCGCTGAGCTAAGAGCCCCGAAGTTGTTTTTTATTATTGCGTAACGATGCGTCGGCTTCAAGTTTTTTGTACGAATGGTTCGGTTGTTAAAAGAAGTTGGCAGAGTAACCGAAAACGGCGATATTTACGAAGTGTTTGGTTTTTTAAAAGCGGCATTGCGCAAAGAAGCCGAAAAACGCTTGCATTCACTTATTAAACTTTCTCCATACTGAGGGTACAATACGGTATGGTTTCCAAAGCGACCGCTTCGCCGAAAAAGCTTGTCATTGCGGAAAAACCGAGCGTGGCGCGCGATTTGGCGAAGGCACTCGGCGGGTTTAAAGCCAACAAAGCGGGTTTCCTCGAACGCGAGGACATGCTGATTTCGTCGGCGGTCGGGCATCTGGCGGAATTGTTCATGCCGGGCGATTGGGATGCGAAGTATCGCTATTGGTCGCTGAAAAATTTGCCGATTTTGCCGGATAAATTCAAACTCAAGCCCATTGAAAAGACTGCCGATCGCTTTGAATTTTTAAAAAAACTGATGGCGCGCAACGACGTCGTCGGTTTGGTCAATGCCTGCGATGCCGGGCGCGAAGGAGAGCTTATTTTTGCCTATTTGTGCGAACTGGCGGACTGCGACAAGCCGAAACAGCGCCTTTGGCTGTCGTCCATGACGGCGGACGCCATTCGCGAAGCCTTTCAACAATTGCGACCTTCCGAAGAAATGCAGTCGCTGGAAGCCGCCGCGCGGTGCCGTTCCGAGGCGGATTGGCTGGTGGGGATCAACGGAACGCGCGCGGTAACGGGGCGCATGATGGGGGCACGGCGCAAGGAAGTTGCCAGCGTCGGACGCGTCCAAACGCCCACGTTGGCGTTGATTTGCGAGCGCGAGCAGAGTATTCGGGACTTCAAACCGACGCCGTTTTGGCGTCTAAAAGGCACGTTTCACATCCAAAACGGCGATTACGTCGGTTGGTTGCAACGCGAGGATTTTAAAAAAGCGCACGATGAAGATCGAGCGGATCGTTTTTGGGACGAGGATGAGGTTTTGCGTTTTTCGGAAACGCTTCAAACGTTGAAAAATCGCGACTGGATCGTGGAGGAAACCACGAAAACCACGAAAACCGCGGCGCCGCGATTGTTCGATTTGACGAGTTTGCAGCGCGAATGCAACCAACGGTTCGGTTTTTCGGCGAAAATGACGCTCGATATTGCCCAGCGGCTGTATGAAACCCACAAAGCTCTCACCTACCCGCGAACCGATGCGCGCGCGTTGCCGGAAGATTACGGTCCGACCTGTATCGCGACTTTGGGAAAACTCGACGAAACCTATGCGCCGTTTGTGCAAAAAATTATCGAAAACCGTTGGGTGAACCCGAAAAATAAGACGATCTTTAACAACAAGGCAATTTCGGATCACTTCGCCATCATCCCGACGGGAACCCTACCGAAAGGCATGAAGGAAGCCGACGCGAAGGTCTATGATTGTGTGGTGCGGCGTTTTATGGCGGTTTTCTTCCCGCCGGCGGAATTTGCCGTGACGACGCGTCGGACGAAACAGGCAACTTTTATCTTCAAGACCGAAGGCAAAATCCTCGTTAAAGCCGGATGGATGGAGGTGATGCGCAAATCCGCAACCGCCAAAGAAGAATTGCCGGCATTGGGTGCGGAGGACGAAAACCGCGCAACGGGCGTGAATTTTCAATCGGAAGCGGACGAAACCCGACCGCCGGCGCGCTTCACCGAAGCAACTTTGTTGGCGAGCATGGAGCACGCGGGGCAACGGGTGGAGGACGAAGCGCTGGCGGAAGCGATGAAGGAACGCGGTCTCGGGACACCCGCGACGCGCGCGCAGATTATCGAGAATTTAATCGCAACCAAGTATTTGGATCGGCACGAAAAGGAATTGGTGCCGACGGCGAAAGCGGAACAGCTGTTGTCGTTTTTGAAGGCGGTACACGCGGAGGAGTTGGCAAGCCCCGCGTTGACGGGCGAGTGGGAATATCGCCTCAATCGCATTCAAAACGGTGCGTTGAGCCGCACACAATTCATGGAGGATATTAAGACGATGACGTCAAAACTGGTGGATAAAATTGTGAATTTTCAAGAGGAAGCGGGCGGCGAACGCACAACGGTCGATTTGATTTCGCCGACCGACGGACAACCGATGACGGAGACGTTTCGTTCCTGGCAATCGCAGGACGGAAAACTCACTGTTTATAAAGTCATCGGCGGTCGAACGATGACGATCGACGAGGTGCGCGAGCTGTTGGCGAATAAAAAAATCGGTCCCCTGAGCGGTTTTGTTTCAAAATTCGGCAAACCTTATTCGGCGTCGTTGATTTTGGACGAAAATTGGAAAGTGAAATTCGACTTTAATGCCATTGATGCGACATCTGTCGAACCGATCGATGTCTCGAATGCGGTTGTTGTCGGCGTTTGCCCCCTGTGTAAAGGAAACGTGTATGCCGCCGAAAATCACTTTGTTTGCGAACATTCATCCTACGTAACCAAGAATGCCGAACATCCCTGCGCATTCCACGTAGCGCGCCTGTTGCTGGGCTTTTTGCTGTCGGATGATCATATGACACAGCTGTTGCAAAACCACAAAACGGAACTGATTGACGGTTTTACGTCCAAACGCACCGGGAAACGTTTTTCGGCGTATCTGCTCTTAAAATCAAACGGCGGGATCGGGTTTGAATTTCCGCCGAGAGAAAAGGCGGAAAAGAAGGGGAAGTAAAAGGGTTACGATTATTTGACCGTGAGTAAAAAATGCAGGCGCTTTTGGATAGATTTCATCCCGATTTTGTATTTGGGCGGTTTCTGGGTTCCGTCAATTTGCCGATCATTCGGTCGTTGGATGACCGGCGTTATGAATTCGAAGTTGGATGTCGCGAAAATTTTGGAAACGCCAGGCACCTTCAGTATTCCGCTCGGACCTTCGGTTGCCGATTGGCTGCGGCAGATAGGATGTTATCTTATTTTGTCCGTTTTGTGTGCGTGTATTAAAAAAAACAAACAGGCAGTACTCTTTTTTCTTTCGGCGACAACGCTTTCCTATGGAGTTTTGTATGTTGCCGTTTGGACATTATCATTTCTAATTTTCCATAAGTGCTGCGGATTGAATTCCGCATCCTTGGTTCCTTGGCTGTTATATGCTCCCGTTGCGTGTTTTCTTTCAGCCCTGTCGTTATCTGCCGTTTTCATATGTCGTTTTAGACATAAAACAGTTAAATTGTACGCAATTAACAGCATCTGCTCGTTGTCGGGTTGGTTGTTTTTAGGCTCCCGGTTTTGTTCCTGCATAAGTGTTTTTATGAAAAATGAGGTTTCCGTCGGTGCCATACGGAGGATTTTTTTACCATGACAAGGGAAACGGCGTTAAAATTTCTTAAAATCAGGAAATTCAAGGCTTTTTTATTTGATTATATTGGAACTTGCTTATTCGCAATCGGGTGTCATTTCGGCATGTTTTTTTTCAGACTTTTGCATTCGTTCGGGGCCGGAAGTTTGATAGGTTGGAGTATGTTTGTTACCGGGCAAGCGGATGATGTGCCTTTTTCGGTTGCTTTCGTGCAATCTGTCCGTCGGTTTCTGATTTTTTATGTCGGTTTGTCCCTTTCGGCGGCGTGTCTTGTAAAGGATAAACAACGGATATTTTTTATCCTCTATACGGGTTGGTTTCTTTTCGGATGTACGCATATAGCGGATTTCGGGGTGGTTTTTGGTCCTTTTGCGGCTTTTCTGCCGGCTTTCGTTGTTTCGATTTTTTTAAGAAAAAAGAAAAGATTTCTGTCGCGAATGAATACATTAACAGGGGCGGCGGTGCACTTATGCGGCTTGCTTGTGCTTATTTTTTTGTTTGCCGTGTTTTTCTTCTGCAGTGAAAATAGTGCCTTTGTGCTTCCGGGATGAATGACCTGATGCGAAACAAGTGAGGTTTCTTTCGACGGGAATTTCGCGCCTGAGTTTCCGTCATGCAGGTTCTTCCCTGTCTTCCCGATTGCCAATTTTTCGCCGTCCCTTATATAATAAACGAAAACAGCATGGAGGTATCGAATGCAGAGGTTAGTCTGTTGTCATTATTGACGGAAAAAGTCAAAACCGATCCGTTCCGATTGGTCACGTTACTTGTTTTTCTCGGAGCTCTCGTTCACACGTTTTTGGCGGGAAAATTTGCCCGAAAAGCCAAAACTTTGGAACAACATGCGGGCGTCACCGTTCGTTCGCAATGTCTGCACTGGCTCGGAGAAGTGGAAGTCGTCTTCGGACTGTGGCTGATACCGCTGATAGTGTGCTTTATTTTATTCAAAGGTTGGACGGCGACGGTGAACTACTTCACGACGCGGCATTATTCGGAACCGATTTTTGTCTTTGTGATCATGATGACGGCGGCAACGCGCCCCGTGTTGTATTTGGCGGAAGGTGCGATCCGATTTTTTGTTCGTCTGTTCGGCGGCGAAAAACCGTCGACCTGGTGGCTGTGTATTCTCATCATTGCGCCGCTGTTCGGTTCACTCATTACGGAGCCGGCGGCGATGACCATCGCGGCTCTGTTGCTGTCTCAAAAGGTTTTTGTGCACAAACCGAATGCATTATTCTCCTATGCAACACTGGGGTTGCTGTTTGTGAATGTTTCGGTCGGCGGTTCGCTGACGCATTTTGCGGCACCGCCGATTTTAATGGTCGCGCGTCCGTGGCATTGGGATACGCCCTACGTTTTTTCGCATTTCGGGAAGGAAGCCGTTTGCGGGATTGTGCTGTCGACGCTGTTGTACGGGGTGTTGTTTATGAAACAGTTGCATACATTAAACATCCGCGCTTCCGGGAGCCGCGAATACTATGAAAAGAACGAAAAAATCCCGCTTCCCGTCATCGGAATACACATTTTCTTTCTGCTTTGGACGGTTCTCAATGCCCATCATACGGAATTTGTGGTGTTCGGCGGGCTGTTATTTTTAATGGCGGTTAAAATCTTAAAACGCTGGCAGTCGCCGATTGCGCTGAAAGAATCTCTGTTGGTCGGCTGTTTCCTGGCGGGGTTGGTGACGCACGGCGGTTTGCAGGAATGGTGGATTGAAGCCGTTCTGTCGCGCCTGAACGATACGATGTTGTTTTACGGTTCCGTCATTTTGACGTCCTTTAACGATAATGCCGCTTTGACATACTTGGCGTCTTTGGTGCCGGAGTTTGTGCAGAATTTCCAACTCCAATCGGCAGTGGTCGGCGGTGCCATTGTCGGCGGCGGATTAACGGTTATTGCCAATGCTCCGAACCCCGCCGGACAATCGTTGCTTGCAAAGCATTTCGATCACGGAACCGTCAAACCGTTGCCGTTGCTTTTTGGAGCCTTGCCGCCGACGCTTGTACTGATTGGGGTATTTCGGGGGTTATTTTGACAAGGAAGGTGCAATCGAGTCCGGTTGTCCTTTTTAAAGCGGAAGCGTGGAAGAGACAGTAAGTGCGTATTGGACAATGCCCTGAGTTTCGCCACAATCAACAGCGACGGGAGAGGGATTTCTTTTAAAGCAACACAGTTTTTACAGTAGTTCCCTCAGTCGCCCCACCAATGCTTCTTCCGAAAAAGCACCTGGTTCACACTTAAAGCCTGCGGCACACACATGCCCGAAGCCACCCCAAAGTTGTGCGACGGTGTTCATTGGGTAAGTCGGATCGATGGAACGCAGGCTAACTTTGACAAGGGCGGAGGTTTTTTCGATAAATGCCGCAATTTTGGCGGTTTTTAACAACAACAGGCGATTGGTAAAGCCTTCCGTATATGTGCGACGTGTGCCTGTTGCTTCATAATCCGCTTCCGTTAACGTTGAAAATACGATTGCACCGTCGGCATACAGACGAACGCGGCTGAGGAAAATTTCATACAACCGCAACTGTTGCAACGTTTGGCTTTTATATAAACATTGCGCGATACGATGCGGCTGGACGCCGGCACGGGTTAAACATTCCGCATGGCGAAAGGTTTCTGCGTTGGTATTCGTATTGCAAAAATTTCCTGTGTCGCTGATAAGCCCAAGGTATAAAGCATCATTGACAATAGGATCGTCAAATAAATATCCGTGTGCTTCCAAAAGATCCGTGAGAACTTCACAAGCGGAACTTTGGTGCGATTGAATGTAACGATACGTACCGAAAGTTTTCCCGGATTCTGTTTCGGGATGATGATCGATGACAAGTTCGAACGGATACTCGCGAAGTGCCTCGGCAACGCGCGACGCATCGCCCGCGTCGGTGGCAATCCAATGGTCTTCCGGTTTAAATTCCGACAGAGGGCATTGGGAAACGTTATCCAAAAACGATCGAAGTGTTTCCGAGATTTTATCATCCGTACACAGCGCAAATGCCGGCAGATGAAGGTTGCGAAGGTAACGCGTTAATGCTGTCTGACTTCCGATTGCATCGCCGTCGGGACGTTCGTGCGTGACAATATAAATCGGTCGACCGTCATTTAATGAGGGCAGAATTTTTGCAAGCAGATCATCGAAAGGAACCGCTGAAGACGGCTCGTGCGGAAGCGGATTATCGGCGACGGTTTTCATCAAGAATGAGAACCTTTGTTTTCGATGCATTCCGACACCATGACGCTGTTGGGGATGATCGTCAGCGAACCTTCTTCGGTGCGGATGCGTGTCGAACGTAAGCCGAGAGAGACAACTCTGCCCGAAATATTGCTTTTTGTTGTGTTTCTTATGGTAATCATGTCGCCTTTTTTGAAGGGTTTATCGAGCAAGAGCGACAAGGCTGCCCAGAGTTCGGCGAGGGTTTTTTGCGCGGCAAACGCCAATGCCGTACCGCCGATGCCGAGTGCCGTTACCAGACTGCCGATGGAATAACCCAGATTGTTGGCGGCGGTCAGAACACCGATGAAGCCGAAAATGCCCTGTACCCATTGGTGCAAAAGCGTTGCATACTGCGGAGCTTCCGCCAAAAGTCGCCGACAACCGAGACAACCGACCAACAACAAGCCCTCTCCCAGCAACAGACAAAAGAGGAACGCGCCGAGGGCCTGGCTGAGGGTCGTCAACGGAGAAAGTCCGACTGCGCGCGCACACATCCAAATCAACAAGCAGCTCCACAGGGCGTAGATTTTGAAGCGTATTTTATGGAAAAGCGATCCGATGAAGGCGAAGGCGGAGGTTTGCAGACGCTTCTGAAGCACGCGAAGTCCCTTTAAAATGAGAAAATGGATGCCGACAAAAATCGGAATGCAAATCAATAACCCGTTCCATCCGCAACCGCCGTCGGCGTAAAAATAGTGCTTCATATGGGAAGGCAGACAGTCGTCGCCAACGTAAGAAATGATATAATTTTACCCAAAAACAATCAACAGATTTCGTAACAAAGCAAATTCAGGATACCCGCGAATGCAACTTCCGAAAATGTGTGACATGTTGTTTGATAATTTTCAAGTTTATGTCCGATTTATGCAGGTAAATATGAGCAGCGAATGGATTAAATCTACAACCCTGTCAGGAAATACCGCAGTATCTTCAACAGGGACGCAACCGACGGGTAAAACGCAGAACGGCGGAACGGTTACGTCCAACGGAAGCGAAATTTTTAAAACCGAAGCCATGAAAGGTTTTCACTCCACAATTCTCACGGACATCAAAAATTTGAATAAAGCGAGGAAAGTGACCTGGAATGACATGCGGGGGAAAACAGGCAAGGAGGCATTAAAGCAGATTTTCAGCAACATTAAACACAATATCCGTGCGGCTTGGATGGGTAAGAAGGGCGAATTGAGGGCATCCGAACAACTGAAAACAGACATCGGAGAAATGGAAGCCATGTTGAAGGCAACCGATGTCGATCCGGATTTTGTGGAAGATTGCAAAAAATTTTATGATGATAACCTGAGAAAAATGCGCCCGGGCGGATACGCCGACACAAAAGCAAAATTGATGAACCTGATAGGCGATAAAGATAAAGACGGATCGCTAAAAGCGGATGTGAATAAATTTTTGGAGGGTTATATTTCGGAAAAGAACGAAACGTTTGATGCCGATTTGCTTACGAACCGTTTTCAAAAGCTGTTTGCCAACGGTACCCAAGGGACAAACCGGGAAGTCGAACAATTCAAAACTTTATTGCAGTCTTACGAAAGCAAACTTCCGCAAAGCAAATTACGGAAAGAAATTGCAACATTATTCGACAACGAACTGATCAATGAAGCACGCGAAAAGATGTGTCGCGACGTCGATATGAAGCGCGACGCACTGATAAAGCATATTGAGGCATTTGCAAAAGGCGATTACGGTTTTTCCGGGGTCGCACGTATGGATTTGGGCGATTATTATACGGACTATGCAACCGACGGTGAGACGACCGACACGGTCGGAAATGCCGGGCAAACAGCTTTCGAACAACTTAAGCAAGAGTTCAAAAATGCTTTTCCAAACGGTGAAGGAGATAAATTTGAATCGTTGTTGGAAGGTGTTTTCGGAAAGAGCGGTACCGTTAAGCAACTGAAAGTACTGATAAACGATGCGGCAACGGCGCAAAAGGAAAACGTAAAAAACGAGAAACCGATCCCGGAAGGCAGTTCCGAGTTTTTGAAAAATCTGCCGCGATGCCTGAATCGTGAGCTTGAAGGCGAAGGTCAATATAACACCCTTACCGACAGGGTGCTCGAAATGTTTGATGGATCATTCCAAGGTTTCGGAAAAACCAGGGAAAAATTGAAATCTTTGTGCCATGCCTGCGAAAAGGAAATGCAATCTGATTTTTTGGTTTTTAACCGATTGGAACATATACTTGAGAAGGTTGAAGCGGATGACGGCTGATATGTGCCGTTGTCGGATGAAGAGACCCCGCGGGATGTTTTCGCATTGGAACAAAGGTCATATATGTGAAGTATTCCTCAGGATCCTTCGGGGGCATTCATTCATACCGACGGCGTCCGCGATAATCCAAGAAGTTTTTTGTTTACATTTGAGAATTCACAACGGACGCAAACGATGCTTCCAGCACGGAAGTTGTTGAACGCCATAAAAATCACTCCGAACAGCGAGATAAAATTCAGTCAATCGATGCTTTTTTCGATCTTTGATCGGTTATTTATCCCGAGTTTTTCCGGGATGACGGCACCGCCCGAGATAATGAGCTTAATCGCATCCCCGACCGACATATCGAGCACCACCAATTCTTCCTCGGGAACCATGATCAGGAATCCGGAAGTGGGATTGGGTGTGGTCGGGACAAAAACGTTGCAGACGTTTTCCTTGGTTTTGTCCTGCGTTTCGCCGTTGGCGCGATTGGTCAAAAACCCGACGGAATAAAGACTGTCGCTCGGGAAATGCACCAAAACCGCCTTTTGGAAAACGGCTTTTTTGTTTTTCCCCATCGTATCCGCGATTTGCTTGACCGTGTTATAGACGGTACTGATAAACGGAATTTTCTTGATAAAACGTTCCGTCAAAGCAAGACACAGGCGCCCGAAGAAGAAATTTGAAAGCCATCCGAATGCCGTAATGAGCAACACGACAATCAGTACCGCAATGACCTCCGCGAGCCACCCGATCCATTGTGTATCAAGAAAAGAGCTCCAAGGCGCGAAAAACAAAGCACTTGCGGGCTTTCCGATTTTCTCCAAAAGAAATTGCGCGACGAAAAACGTGATCCCCAGCGGCATCAGCACCAGCAGACCCGTGATAAAAGCGTTCTTCAGTCGGTTGAGCACGGTTCTATTCAATGCAAATGTTGAGAATTTTCAAGTCAAATCCGATATTTTTCAAAGCACCGACCGTTGAAACGAAACACTCCTGCCGCGAACCGTACGGTTTTTGACAGTGCCTATTGCTCAAAGGTTGTCGGCGAGTTATGCCCGATACAGCCGACGACAATGCTTCGAACGACCCAATGCCACGCTTTTCGTGACCGTCCGTATCCGCGACAATATCTTCACCTCCCTTTGTCGTATGTTATATCCGACGCCTTTATGTTTTATTTCTTGCTGTTGCTCTTACTGCGGCGTACACGTTGCGGTTTGGTAAATTCGCTCTCGTTTGTCAGTTTTGTGTAGCCCGAATCAATAATTGTGTTTTCGGGTTCCTTTTTATCTTCAACAACGGTACTCTGCTCCTCGTCGTTCGGCTTTTGCGGAACTTCCTCCTTTTTTTTTGTCTGCGGCTGTTCCCAAAGACCATAGTCTTTTAACCGTTCGCGTAAAATATCCAAACACTCCGGTTGATTGACACCACCGAAGGTTTTAATGTAATTCCCCTGCCAATCTTTCTTTTTCCCGCCGAAGAACGTGCGGTAGAAATTACCTTCGGCTACCGAAAATTTTTGCCGATATTCTTCACATTTTTGCCGCCATTCGGTTACCTGCTTTTGAGCGTTTTCAAACGCCTTTTCGGGATCTTCCGGATCGTTTTCCTCCATTTTGCGAACGGTTTTTATAAAGGAAATTCGGTGGTTCATGAGCTCCCAAAGGTTTGTTACAACCGCATAAAAGCGTGTTTTAACGCCGTCTTCCAAACAGGCGACATACGTATCGTAAATCGTTTTTTCGACCGCACTTGTATCGATTTTTTTCTCTTTTTGCAACAGTTCGAAACCCTTGTGCAATGCATTGGCATTCGGTTTCGGCGTATATTTGTTAATCAGCATTTCGATGTCACATTCCAGCAGTGCTTCCTTGAACGTTTGCATAACGGGTACAGGATCGAAACATTCGCACGTCCATGCTTCCTGCGTCAGCGGATGAAGCAACTCCAAAGCAAGGATGAAATTTGTTTCCGCCGCCTCCCCAATGCGTTCGTAAGCGGAATAAGTTTCTTCGACAAAATAGTTGACTTTCTCCTGCAACAATTTGCCGACATCCTCTTTGCGCTTCGGTTTTTTAAACGGATTCGGATATTTCACAAGGTTCATATCCAGTCCGAGAATGTTGAAGTTGACTTTTGCCTTTTCTGTTTCCGTTTTAGTGAGATTCTTCGGTTTAAAAGCTTCGAAAGCCGTCTCGCGTCGCAGGGTATTAAACTTTTTCACAAATGCACACGCCTTTACGGTATCCAAAAAGTCGGCTTTGAAGTACGTTTCGAGGGAGTTTTTATCGGACATCGGTGCCCGAAATACCTGCAATAAGGCACCTTGTCGCTCCATAAACGTTTTCGAAAGCTTCTCAACGTTTTCGGGAGGAATTTTCGCTTTCGTCATTTCCGATTGGATGCCGCGAAGGCAATCATAAAACACTCGAAGTTCCTTTGCGAATGCGTCAATTGCTTTGAGAAACTCAAGATCCCGCTTCTCGATGAACGGTTGCATTTTTTCCATAATGAAGGGAACCAATTGATCCAAGTTTGAAGTGGCAAAAATTTTATGAATGCTCTCCGTTTTGCGGGCATTTTTAATCGTATTGTGAAGAATTGCCTCCGTTCCGAAATCCCATTCCTCCATATTCCACTCCGGCAAAACATCCTTTTCGCATTTTTTAATCAGATCTTTAAAGTTGGATAACTGTTGCCTGAAAATCTTCGACGTATTGCCGACTTCGCTGTAGTAAAGGATATCGCGGGAAAGATACCACCAGGCGTTTATGTCCCGGTCGGGATGCATAAGGTAACGTAGTCCTTCGGTGGCGTTCGGATCTTTGACTTCCGGTTCCCATAGATTTTTCGCGTACGCTTCTTTTGCGATTTTCCATAACTCTTCATATGTCGGTTCCCCTCCGAAGACCGACGGTACCGCAAGTGCTCCCGTACACAGACAGCAGGCAAGAAGGAAACATTTCTTTCGCATACTTTCATGCGGATGAAATTGAGAACAAATTGCAAGTTTTTTCAAAAAAATTTCCGCCATAAGAAAGTTTTTCATCATTGTTTTGTTTCTTTTTATCTTTTTAAATGGGAATGTCTGTTTGCACAATTCTGCGGTAAAACAAGTGGAACGTCACACCGAAGTACTCGGGAATGATGTGCCTTAACGTTCGAACCGTTTCTGTCGATCGAATATTATGCATCCGTTTGTGCTGAGTATGCATCCGTTTGTGCAATCCCCTGTACGAACAGCTCCGACCGCTGTGGTTTTTAAAAAATGCGGTATGTCGGGACATTGTTTTTGTCACGGCGTTGTTAAAACACGCACATTGAATGCTTCCCGCTTTGGATCGCGTTGACAACGGATGCCCATTGCGTTCGAATAAGGCAATGACGGCGTTGGTGCTTGAAGATTTAACCTTGAAACGTGGGGAGAAGGTTATTTTTGAGCATGTAAGTTCCCTGTTTTCAACGGGGGAAGTGCACATTCTTTCGGGAGTCAACGGCGCCGGGAAAAGTTCGTTGTTGCAGGCGTTAATCGGGAACCCGCAGTATGGGTTATCGGGCGGAAGGGTTTGGCTTGATAACGAGGAAATTCAGGATTGGGAGCCCGAAAAACGTTCTCAAAGCGGACTTTTTATGGCGTTTCAGGCGCCGTGCGAAATTGAGGGGCTGACGGTTGCCAATTTCCTGCGGACGGTTTTGAAGTTTTTTCCGCATCATCCGTTACATAAAGCAAGCGCGACCGATTTTTACAAGGAACTCTACGCTTTGTTGGAAGCGGTCGGTCTGCCGAAAACTTTTACCGCACGCGCCGTGAACGTCGGGTTCTCGGGCGGTGAGAAGAAACGTTTTGAACTGTTACAGTTGAAGTTTTTGCGTCCGAAATTTGCACTGTTGGATGAAATCGACAGCGGCTTGGACGCGGAAGCGCGCGAATTGGTCTTGCAAACCGTTCGCGAATTGCGACCGACGACAGGTTTTATCGTTGTTTCACACAACGAAGATTTTGCGCATCGTTGCGAACCGACGGCGGTGTGGCGTTTGGAGAACGGGCAGTTGAAAACCGTGTAGCGGTGCGGGCGTTCTTGCGTTTTCGGTTTCAAACGCATGAAGTATTTCCGTTTTTCGAGCCGTTTGTTTCGCAAGTTTCGGCGTAAAGATGCCGATCGGGACTTTGGAGTTTCCTTTTCGCGTTTTATATCGCTCGTAACGTGCAATGGTACCGACGGAGACAACAATCGCAAAACGGTTGCCGTTTCGTTCGGGGGTTGTTATAATGAATTGTGCTTGCGGTGGTATGAAACGGTTGCGGTTTGTACTTTCGGCAATTTGCATTTTATGGCTCGGTGCGCGTGACGGGCTTCGTGCGGACGGGTTTCGGATTTTTCTGTACCAGGTGAATACGCGTTTCGGTTTTTTGATTATGAATTTGACGCGGGAAAGTTCCGTCGGCGGTTATTTTACGGAAGAGGAGGAAATGCCGGTGATTACGAAGTATGCCGATGATGCGGAACCGTTTATCGTTGCGTCTCGAAACGCAACGTTCGGTTGGGACGGACGTTTTTTTATAATCGAAAATGATCGACATTTGTCGTTTTGGAGTCGTTGCGATGAGGATCGGTTTTATATCTATACAACCGCCGAGCATCCGTTTTCGATCAACTGCAAAAGCGTTCGCGGGCAGGTGTTTTATATGCCGAACGATCCGAAGGGCGTGCAGTACACAAGCGAAAAAACCGGCTTTGAAGTCGTGAATGCGGAGGCACTGTTGGGAGAATGTCTCGAAGAGAAGTTCGACGATAAGACCGTTGTCGGGAAAG
>JAEEGL011414566.1_pt1 | contig 29691 bp, 23 predicted proteins | sample 9134231 | NCBI WGS metagenome assembly JAEEGL01 (sample SAMN16246548, study PRJNA631951) | gut metagenome | biome: gut microbiome; feature: rumen; material: fiber-attached | host: Bos | place: Iran: Karaj | collected 2018-10
AGCGCCAGCCGCGCGTCGAAATGGATGTCCGCCACCACTGGCAGCGGCGAGGCCGCGCAGATTTCGCGCAGCCCCTCCACCGCCGCGGGCGCGGGCAGCGCGACGCGGATCACCTGGCAGCCCATCTCCGCCAGCCGCGCGATCTGCGCGAGCGTCGCGGGCGCGTCGGTGGTGCGCGTGTTGCACATCGACTGGATGACCACGGGCGCCCCGCCCCCGATCGCGACCGTCCCCAGCTGGATCCTGCGGCTCATCCCCTGGCCTCCCTCTACATGGCGAGCCCGCCGTCCACCGCCAGGCACTGCCCCGTGATATACCCTGCCGCGGGCGACGCCAGGAAGAGCGCCGCCGCCGCGATCTCCTGCGGCTGCGCGATGCACCCCAGCGGAATCTGCGCCGACAGTTTCTCCCGCGCCGCCTCTGGAAGCGCGTCGGTCATCGCGGTCTCGACGAAGCCTGGCGCAATCGCGTTCACGGTGATCTTCCGCGAGGCGAGTTCCCGCGCGACCGCCTTCGTCAGGCCAATCACCCCCGCCTTCGCCGCCGCATAGTTCGCCTGCCCTGGATTGCCCATCAGCCCCACCACCGAGGCGATGTTCACAATCCGACCCGCGTGCGCCTTCAGCATCGCCCGCGACACCGCCTTGATGCAGTTGAACACCCCCTTGAGGTCGGTGTCCACCACCGTGTCCCACTCCTCCTCGCTCATCCGCATCAGCAGATTGTCCCGCGTCACCCCCGCGTTGTTGACCAGGATGTCCACACGGCCGCCAAACGCCCCCCTCAGCAGCCCGTCAAAGGCCGCCGCGACCGCCGCCGTGTCCCGCACATCCACTGGCAATGCAATGCACCGCTCCGACGCGACGCCGCACTCCTGCGCCAGTTCCGCCGCCGCCGTCGCCGTCCGCGCGGCATCCGTCCCAGTGATCGCCACCGCCGCGCCGCGCCGCAGAAACTCCGCCGCAATCGCGCGCCCAATCCCGCGCGTCCCACCCGTCACAATTGCATTCTGGCCTTCCAGCACTTGCTCCAGCATCGTACACATCCTCCATCCCCCCGCTTTTCCGGCTTTTCCGCTCCGTTCTGTGCCGGCCCGTTTTCGGGCCGGGTCCCTGTTTTGCGTCGGCGGTGCCGCCGATCCGTTCACAAATCCGCCGATTCCACAGGGAAGCGCCGATCGATTCGCTTTGCGAGCCCCGCGAGCACATGGCCTGGGCCGAGTTCAAGCAGCCGTGCGCAGCGCGCCATCATCTGGCGGCAGCACGCCTCCCAGCGCACAGGCGAGAAGATCTGCTCGGCGAGGCGCCGCCGAATCGCCTCGGGCGGCCCGTCGAGCAACTCCCCCGTCACATTTTGGACGACGGGCACCTGCGGCGCCCCCATGGGCACCCCCGCCAGATACTCGCCGAAGGCCTCGCCCGCCTCCCGCATCAGCCGCGAATGATAGGCCCCCGCCACCTCCAGCGCCACCGTCCGCACCCCCTGCGCCGACAACTCCGCCACCGCCTCCGCGACCAAATCCGCCGCGCCGCTCACAATCCGCTGCCCAGGGCAGTTGTAGTTCGCCACGTCGATGCCGTGCTTCGCGGCGACCTCCTCGACCACGGCGTCCTCCGCCCCCAGCACCGCCGCCATCGCGCCCTTCGCGCGCCGACACAGTTCATCCATCAGTTCCCCGCGCCTCGCGACCGCCTTGAGACCGTCCTCAAAGGTGAAGACCCCCGCCGCCGTCAGCGCCGACAACTCCCCCAGCGACAATCCGCCGACCACCGACACCTCCGCCAGCTCCCCCGCCTCCCGACGCGCCGCATGCGCCGCCAGCGACGTCACATAGATCGCGGGCTGGCAGTGCGCGCACGCCGTCAATTCCTCCTGCGTACCCGCAAAGCACATCCGCGACACCTGCCAGCCGAGGATCCGATCCGCCTCGTCATACACCGCCCGCGCCGCCGAAGACGCCTCATGCAGCGCTGCGCCCATCCCTGGATGCTGCGCGCCCTGCCCTGCAAACATCAATCCCAACTGCATGCCGTCAACCCTCCGTGAAATGGCGCGCCCCCTGGCATCGCCTGCTACGCAATCGTGTCCAGCGCAAACTCATGGACCTGCGTGACGATATTCTCGTTGATTCGGCTCGCGACCAGTTCGCCCACCGCATGGATGCCGTTCGCGGCCGCGTGCGCCGTCGCGTTCCCGTGCCCGATCACGCAGCAGCCGTTCACCCCTAACAGCGGCGCCCCGCCCACCTCCGACGCATCCGTCCGCTGCTTGATGCCCGCGAACGCGCCCTTGCACAGCGCCCCGCCCAGCTTCCACACCGCACGCGACATGATCTGCTCCTTGATCATCCCCGACAGCGACTTGGCCAGCTGCTCGCTCGTCTTCAGCACGACATTGCCGATGAAGCCGTCGCACACCACCACATCCACCGCGTCGCTGAAGAGGTCATGCCCCTCGACATTCCCGACGAAGTTGATGCCGCGGATCTCCCGAATCATCTGGAAGGCCTCCTGCGTCTGGCGGTTGCCCTTCCCCACCTCCGTGCCGTTCGACAGCAGCCCGATGCGCGGATTCCCGATCTTCAGGCGGCACCGCGCATACAGATCCCCCATCACCGCAAACTGCGCCAGATTCGTCGGCGTGCAGTCCACCGTCGCCCCCGAATCCAGCAAGACCCAGAAGCCGCTCGCGCGCGGCAGGCACGTCGCGATGCCTGGGCGAGACAGCCCTGGCAGCATCCGCCACTTCAAATACGACGCGCCCACCGCCGCGCCTGTGTTCCCGGCGCTGAAGACCCCCTGGGCACGCCCCTGCTTCACCAAATCCATCGCCACGCAAATCGAACTGTGGCGCTTGTTGCGGATGGCCTGCACAGGATGCTCGCCCATGCCGATCACCTCGTCGGCATGCACCAGCTCCAGCCGCGCGTCCCCTGGGCTGACCCGAAGTCCCTCCAGGCCCTTCTCCATTCGATCGCGGTCGCCAACCAGCAATAGATGATATTCGTCGCCGAAGCGCTCCAGCGCCTCGGCGACACCGCCGAGGATGGCCTCGGGGGCATGGTCCCCGCCCATCACATCGACGGCGATGTCAATCCGATCGGACATCTTCGGCCTAGCCGTTCTTTTCCTTCGGCTGCTTGACCTGGATCACCTGCTTGCCGTCATAGTAGCCGCACTTCTTGCAGACCCGATGGGGCAGGCACGGCGCACCGCAGTTCGTGCAGGTGGTCGGCTCGATGCCGCGGTAGCGGTTCTGGGCGTGGCGCTGGCGGACACGCATCTTGCTCTTTTTGCTTTGCTGAACAGCCATGGGTTCTCCTGTAGAGGTTGGTTTTGGTTTGGATTGCGAACAAAAAAAAGAAAAGGAAAGAAAGTCATCGGCCCGACGGGGCGGTCACTGCTGGAACTTGTCCAGCTGCGCCCAGGGGCTGTCGGAGGCGGCCGCCTCTGGCGCCTCCTCGTCTGGAGGGCATCCGCAGTCGCCGTCATTGAGGTTGGCGCCGCAATGCGGACACAGGCCGAGGCAGTCGGGGCGGCAGAGGAAATGCTGCGGCAAAGCCATTAATATATCCTCGCGAATGTCATCTGTGAGGTCCACCGTGGTGCCGAATGCATTTTCGTACTCGTGGCACACCGAATTTTCGGCCAGATGCCAGGTGAACGGCTCGTCGCAGCGGTCGCAGCGGACGCTCAAGTCGGTCTCCAGCGCCCCCTGCACAAGGAGGTCGTGCCCGCCGTTGATGGGCGAAAGGCGCAGCCGAAAACGCACGGGGGCGGTCAACTGCCAGCGCTCGTCCTGCGGCAGTTCCACCTCCGCCGCCGTGACCTGCCCGTCGAGCGGACGCCCTTCGGGCGGCAGTTCGACCAGGTCGAAGACCAGGTCGGTCACTCTGGATTTGCGTGCGTCGGCCGTCATGCGGAAACCATCCCTACACCTTCAGCGCGATGCCGGACTTGCGCAGCGCGGCGCGAAGGATCTCGCGGTTCGCGGGGGCCATCTCGCACAGCGGCAGGCGGTACTCCTCGGCAATCAGCCCCATGTCGGCCAGCGCCGCCTTCACGGGAATCGGGTTGCTCTCGATGAACAGCGCATGGCTGCACGGATAGAAGCGCTCGTGGATGCGACGGGCCGCCGCAAAGTCGTTGGCGAGCGCCAGGCGGCACATCTCGGTCACCTCGGCGGGAACCAGGTTCGACAGGACGCTGATCACGCCCGCCGCCCCCACCGCCATCATCGGCAGCGCCAGGCTGTCGTCCCCCGAAAGCACCGTCAGATCGCACATCGCGCGGATCGCGTTGACCCGCTCCACGCTGCCGCCCGCCTCCTTGATCGCCGCCACCTGCGGCTGTCCCGCCAGGCGCTTCACCACCTCCAGCGGAATCTCCTTGCCCGTGCGGCCAGGGACATTGTACAGCACGATCGGCATCGGCGCGCACTCCGCGACCGTCATGAAATGCCGATAGAGCCCCTCGGGGCTCGGCTTGTTGTAATACGGCGTCACCTGCAAGGTCGCGTCCACCCCCATCGGCGCCACCGCCTTCGTCAGGCGGATCGCCTCCTCGGTCGAGTTGGCGCCCGTGCCCGCGATGATCTGGCAGCGGTGGTTCGCCTTCTCCGCCACAAACTCAATCACCTTCAAATGCTCCTCGACCGTGACCGTCGGAGACTCGCCCGTCGTCCCCACTGGGACAATCCCCGCGACGCCGCCCGCGATCTGCTGTTCGACCAGGCGTTCCAGCGCCGGATAATCCACCGCCCCGCCGCGGAACGGCGTGACCAGCGCAGTATAGCAACCCTGCATGTTCATGGCTCTGCCCACTTGTACAGTAAGGACGCTTCATTCCGATCCGGCACCGTGCCGAATCGCGTAAACGACATAATATAGCCCATCCAACTCAGCCTGCCCGCATCCCCGAGACGCAAAAACGGCCGCCTGGCGCCAAGGCGCAGGCGGCCGCAAGGCGGATGATGATGGATCGGACCGCGCTACTTCCAGGCGTAGACCAGTTTCACGAAGTAGTTGGTCTCCAGACGCTCCAGCCCTTCTGCGACGCGGCTGTTGTATTCGTTGGAGACGCCCAGGCGGAGGCTCAGCGGCTTCTTCATCAGCATCGGGATCTCCAGCGAGGACTCATGCAGGATGCGGTAGTCATGGAAGTTCTCCAGCGTCGGCTGGTAGGTCAGGTCGGTGACCCACTTGCCCCACTCGTCGATCTTCTGCTCGAAGTGCAGCGCCGCCTCCGCGCCCATCGAATCATTGTGGCTGCCGTCCACGAACTTCCGCGACTTGGCGGTCAGACCGACACGGGCGCGCAACTGCGTGCGGGCCTCGTCGATGAAGTAGTAGCCATAGCCGACGCCCGCCTCCTCGCGCAGCCGCAGCCCCGAGGTGGTCTGCTGCTCGAACTCCACGCGGGCATACCACGAGTTCTTCGTCTCCGCGATCTTGTGCTCGTAGTCGGCGCCCGCGAGGTATTTCTTCTTGCTGGTGACGCTGTTCTCGCGCTCATAGTTCGCGCTCGCATAGAGCAGCAGCTTGTCCACTGGCCCCGCCAGCGTCGCCTTCACGCCCGCGCCGCCGTTGAACTTCTCGGAGTTGCCGGTCTTGCCCACGATGTCGAGGCTCGCCTCCCCAGACCACTTGCGGCCCTCGGGGGGCTTCGGCAGGGTCGGGTCGGGCATGCCCGCCGCCCACAGATACGCGATGTCCGCCATCGGCAGCGCCACCGCGTTGATCTGCTGCGTGCCCGCAGGCGCCGTGATCGTCCCGTTCACCTTCTCGGCGGGCTTCTCCTTGCGCACCACCGTCACCGCGCTGTCCGTCGTGATCTTCAGGATCTTGTCCTGCGAAATCGTCAACTCGCCCGCGAAGTCGGTCTTGACGACCGCCTTGCCGCCCTGGATGCTCTTGACCGTGCCGCGGATGACCGACTGGTCCGTGAGCGTGATCTGGTCGGCCGAAAGCCAGCCTGCCGAAACGACCGCGGCGACCGCGGCCAATGCCTTTTTGAGGAAGGATTGCATGTCTGTAACCTGGGGTTGGAGGTGGAACGCGCGCACGGCCACACGCCGCGCACGACTGCTTTTAGGAAAAACCTGGCCATAATGTATCGGCTTTCGCAGATTCTGCCCGACGCCGCCATGCAATCGCGCCGCATTTTCACACGCCCTCTTGCAGATTTTCCACGGGAGGTTATATTAAGCCTGTTTTCGCACCACCGCGAGACATTTTCCCCTTATGCGCAACTGGCAAAGCAACGTGTTTACCTACTCCTACCGATTTGCGTGGTATTATACCCACGCGACAATCGGGAAAGGACACGCTGTTGCCGGAAATGCATGAGGCGAGGGATTCATCCAAACCAAGTCGGCACCCAAGCCAGAGATCTTCCAAATGGCCCCGCAGCGAGTTCTGAACCCGCCGCGGGGCCTTTTGCTTTCACGTCAACACAACCCCCAAACGAGGAACCCCCACCATGATCGTAGTCCTCAAGGAACATCCGAACCAGACCCAACTCGACAACCTCACCGACTGGCTGAAGAGCCTGGGCCTCGCCATCCACGTCACCAAAGGCGTCCACCAGACCATCCTGGGCCTCGTCGGCGACACCTCCGTCGTCGACATCGACCTCATCAAGGCCCTCGAAATCGTCGAGGACGTCAAGCGCATCCAGGAACCCTACAAGTCCGCCAACCGAAAGTTCCACCCCGAGGACACCATCATCGACGTCGGCGGCGTCAAGATCGGCGGCGGGCACTTCGCGGTCATCGCGGGGCCATGCTCGATCGAGACGGAGGCGCAGATCATCTCGGTCGCCAAGGCCGTCAAGGCCGCAGGAGCCAACCTGCTGCGCGGCGGCGCCTTCAAGCCCCGCACCTCCCCGTACTCCTTCCAGGGGCTGCGCGGCCAGGGCCTCAAGCTGCTGCTGGAGGCGAAGAAGGAGACGGGGCTGCCCATCGTCACCGAAATCATGGACCTCTCCCAGCTGCCGCTCTTCGACGAGGTCGACGTCATCCAGGTCGGCGCCCGCAACATGCAGAACTTCGAACTGCTCAAGGCCCTCGGCCACACCGACAAGCCCATCCTCCTCAAGCGCGGACTCTCCAACACCTACCAGGAACTGCTGATGAGCGCCGAGTACATCATGGCGGGCGGAAACCAGCAGGTCATCCTCTGCGAACGCGGCATCCGCACCTTCGAGACCTACACCCGAAACGTCCTCGACCTCACCGCCATCCCCGTCCTCCACAAACTCTCCCACCTCCCCGTCATCATCGACCCATCCCACGCCTCCGGCATCGCCGCCCTCGTCCCCACCATGGCCTGCGGCGCCGCCGCCTGCGGCGCCGACGGCCTCATCATCGAAGTCCACCACGACCCCCAGCACGCCTGGTGCGACGGCCCGCAGTCCATCACCCCCCAGGTCTTCGCCGAACTCGTCCCCAAACTCCACGCCCTCCGCAAAACCCTCGCCCTCGGACCCACCGAGTAGGCGCCCCCTCCGTCCCAATCATCCCCCTCTTCTCCTCCACCACAATGAACATCGCAGTCATCGGCCTGGGCCTCATCGGCGGCTCCCTGGCCAAATCCATCAAGCGCCACACCGACCACCGCGTCTTCGGCTACGACCTGGTCCCGTCGGTCGTCCTGCGGGCGAAAGTCGTGCAGGCGATCGACCAGGAACTCTCCGACGCGGACCTGGGCTCCATCGACCTCTTCATCCTCGCGCTCTATCCGCAGGCGGTGATCGACTATCTGCGCGAGCATGCGCGGTCGATGCGGCCTGGCGCCATCGTGATGGACACCTGCGGCATCAAGGGCAAGGTCTGCCTGCCCGCGCAGTCCCTCTGCCGCCAGCACGGCCTCTTCTTCATCGGCGGGCACCCGATGGCGGGCATCGAGCGCTCGGGCTTCGACGCCTCGGTGGACAACCTCTTCAACCAGGCTTCGATGCTGATCGTCCCCGACCCGCAGATCGACATCCAGAAACTCGACCTGGTGAAGAAACTCTTCCTCACCCTGGGCTTCGGCGCCGTCAAGGTGACCACGCCCGAGCAGCACGACCACATCATCGCGTACACCAGCCAGCTCGCGCACGTCGTCGCCTCCGCCTACATCAAGTCCCCCACCGCCCTGGAGCACGCAGGCTTCTCCGCGGGCTCCTTCCGCGACATGACCCGCGTCGCCACCCTCCACGAGGGCATGTGGACCGAACTCTTCCTCGACAACCGCGAGGAACTCCTCGCCGAGCTCGACCGCATCATCGGCCACCTCGCCGACTACCGCGACGCCATTGAAAAGCGCGACGCCGCCCGCCTCTTCCAGCTTCTCCGCGAAGGGCGCGAGGCCAAGGCCAAGGTCAACGCCCTCCCCCGCGAGCCCTTCTCCCCCTTCTGAGGATGCCCGCCATGCCCGCCACCATCCCCGTCCACACCAGCCGCGGACAATACGAGGTCCGCATCGAGAGCGGCCTCCTCGCCCGCACGGGCGCCGAACTCCGCGCCCACGTCGCCCCGCCGCCCGCGCGGGTCGCCGTCGTCACCGACAGCAACGTCGCGCCCCTCCACCTGCCCCGCGTGATGCAAAGCCTTGCCGAGGCGGGTTTCGACGCCGCCTTCCACATCTTCCCCGCAGGAGAGGCCTCCAAGACCATCGCCACCGCCGCCGCGATCCTCGACTTCCTCGCCCGCGAACGCTTCACCCGCACCGACCTGGTGCTCGCCCTCGGCGGCGGCGTCGTCGGGGATGTAGCGGGCTTCGCGGCCGCCATCTACCTGCGCGGCGTGCGCGTCGTGCAGGTCCCGACCACCTTCCTCGCCGCCATCGACTCCTCGGTCGGGGGCAAGACCGCCGTCGACCTGCCCGCAGGCAAGAACCTCTGCGGCGCCTTCTGGCAGCCCGCGCGCGTCCTCTGCGACCCAGCGGCCCTCGCGACGCTCCCACCCGAAATCCTCCACGACGGCTGCGCCGAGGCCATCAAATACGGCGTGATCGCCGACCGACCGCTCTTCGACCTGCTCGCCGACGGCAACCTCGCCCCACGCCTGGAGGAGGTCGTCGCGCGCTGCGTCGGCATCAAGGCGGAGATCGTCGCGCGCGACGAGTTCGACCGCGGCGACCGCGCCCTCCTCAACTTCGGCCACACCATCGGCCACGCCATCGAGAAGTGCAGCAATTTCTCCATCTCCCACGGCGCCGCCGTCGGCATCGGCATGGTCCGCATCGCCGAAATCGCCGCGCGACAGGGCTGGTCGAAGGAGGACTGCGCCCCCGCCATCGCCGCCGCACTCCGCCGCTATTCCCTCCCCGTCTCCGCCTCCTTCACCCCCGCCGACCTCCTCCCCGCCATGCTCTCCGACAAAAAGCGCGCTGGCGGCGAAATCACCCTCGTCGTCCCCGAGGCCATCGGACGCTGCGTGCGCCATCCAGTGCCCGTCGCCGAATTGAAGGAGCTGCTGTAAAGGGGTCAAAGGGGTCAAAGGGATCAAAGGGATTCCAGTGATCAAAGGGACCAAAGGGATTCAAGGGACAAGCCGCCGACATCCGCACCCATGGAACTGCCTCTTTCCAACCAGCCCTGGCATGGCGTCGCCGCCGCGCCGCCCTCCAAGTCGGTCGCGCATCGGCTGCTCATCGCCGCCACGCTCGCGGGCGCCAGCCCTGCGGACGCGGTGGCGCTGCCTGGCACGCCGTCGCAGGATCTTCTGGCCACCCGACGCTGCCTGGAGGCGCTGCTGTCGCCGCAGCCCGTCGCCGAATGCGACTGCGGCGAATCTGGCTCCACGCTACGCTTCCTGCTCCCAGTCGCCGCCGCCCTGGGACGGCGCGCGCGCTTCATCGGCCGCGGACGCCTGCCGCAGCGCCCGCTCGACACCCTCGTCGAACTCCTGTCCGCGCACGGCGTCTCCTGCAGCGGCGCCCGCCTCCCCCTGGAAATCGCGGGACGCCTCGCCCCTGGCGCCTACGCCCTCCCAGGCGACATCTCCTCGCAGTATCTGACTGGCCTCCTCCTCGCCCTGCCGCTGCTGGACTCCCCCAGCCGCATCCGCCTCACCACCGCTCTCGAATCCGCAGGCTATATTGACATCACCCTCGATGTCCTGCGCCAGTTCGGCGTCGCCATCGACTGCGCCGACGGCGAATACCGCGTCCCCGCCCCGCAGCGCCACCGCCTGCCGTCGCCCCCGCCGCTCCCCGTCGAGGGCGACTGGTCGAACGCCGCCTTCCTCCTTGCCGCAGGCGCCCTCGCGGGTCCTGGCCTCGCCGTCACGGGCCTCCGCCCCGATTCCGCCCAGGGCGACCGCGCCGTCGCATCTATCCTCCGACGCTTCGGCGCCGACCTCGCCTGGCAGCCCGACGACACCCTCGTCGCCCGACCCGCGCCTCTTGCCGCCCTCGAAATCGACGCCCGCCCGATCCCCGACCTCGTCCCCGTCCTCGCCATTGTCGCCACCGCCGCAAAAGGGGCCACGCGCTTCGTCCACGCCGCGCGCCTGCGCCTCAAGGAATCCGACCGCCTGGAAACCACCTGCCGCCTTATCCGCGCCCTCGGCGGCCACGCCGAGACCACCCCCGACACCCTCGTTGTCATCGGCACCCCGCTCGCAGGCGGCCGCGTCGACGCCGCAGGAGACCACCGCATCGCGATGGCCGCCGCCGTCGCCGCCCTCCGCTGCGCCGCCCCCGTCGTCATCGACGGCGCCGAATGCGCCGCCAAATCCTGGCCCGACTTCTGGGCCGCCACCGCCGCACTCCGCTGACCACCATGGCAAACTTCCTCGGCAACCGCATCCGCTTCTGCATCTTCGGCGAATCCCACGGCCCCGCCATCGGGTGCATCCTCGAAGGCCTCCCTCCTGGACACCGCCTCGACCTCGACGCCATCCACGCCTTCCTCGCCCGACGCGCCCCTGGGCGCTCCCCCCTCGCCACCGCGCGCCGCGAGGCCGACACCCCCGAGTTCCTCTCTGGGCTCCTCGACGGCGTCACCACGGGCGCCCCCCTCGCCGCCATCATCCGCAACGCCGACCACCACTCCCAGGACTACGCCCAGTTCAAAACGTGCCCCCGCCCTGGCCACGCCGACTACACCGCATCCGTCAAATATCACGGCTACAATGACATCCGTGGCGGAGGCGCCTTCTCGGGACGCCTCACCGCACCGCTCTGCGTCGGCGGCGCCATCGCCCTCCAGATCCTCGCCGAACGCGGCATCCGCATCGGCGCGCACATCGCCGAAATCGGCGGCATCCAGGACACGCCCTTCAATCCCGTCGACACGCCCCTGGAACTCCTCGACGCCCTCGACCACAAGGAATTCCCCGTCCTCGACGACGCGGCAGGCGAACGCATGGCCGACGCCATCCAGGCCGCCCGCGCCGAAGGCGATTCCGTCGGCGGCATCGTCGAGGCCATCGCCCTCGGCCTCCCCGCGGGCCTCGGCAATCCCCCCTACGACGGCCTCGAAAACCGCCTCGCCCAGGCCATCTTCTCCATCCCCGCCGTCAAGGGCGTCGAGTTCGGCGACGGCTTCGCCGCCGCGCGCCTAAAGGGCTCCCAGAACAACGACCCCTTCTTCCATGACGCGCAGGGCACGGTCAAGACCCGCACCAACCACTGCGGCGGCATCCTTGGCGGCATCTCCGACGGCATGCCCCTTCTCCTCCGCGCCGCATTCAAGCCCACCCCCTCCATCGCCCGTGAACAGGAGACCGTCGACCTCGCCCGACACGAAGACACCACCATCCGCATCACAGGACGCCACGACCCCTGCATCGTCCCCCGAGCCGTCCCACCCGTCATCGCAGCCGTCGCCCTCACGCTGCTCGACACCGCCCTCGAGTAACCAGACGGCAACCCGTTCATTGTGGCAGATACAGGAGGCAAGCCAAGAAGAATGGCCGCGAAAAGTGTGCTATATTGCCGACATTGACATGTCCAATCGACTGGCTGGCGGCGCCTGAATCGACCGCCATCCCTCCCCCCGACGTCTGCAAAATGCATGCCGCACGGCAATAAAACGCCCCTGCGCCCGTTTACCGGCAAACCATCGGCCGCCTGCCGTGGCTACTGCATTCCATAAGAAATCGAACCCATGGAATTCAAAGAGCTCATCGCGGATTTCGCCGCACGCCACAATGTGGAGAACCTCGTCGCAGAAGACGATGCCGTGGCGCTTGACATCGACAACATCATTGTCACGATTGCCGCGAACAACGACGCCATCGCCTTCTCCGCCGAAATCGGCGAACCGCCTGTGGAGGGGCGGGCCGACTTCGCCGACATCCTCCTCGAGGCGAGCCTTGAATCGGAGGTCTTCTTCGCCAAGAACCGCGAGGGCGGAAAGTACGTCGCCGTGCGGCGCCTCGCGCTGGCGACACTTGACGCGAAGGGATTTGATGCCGCGCTGGAAAGCCTCCTCAACATCGTCGAGACGTGGCGACGAATGCTGGCCGACTTCAGGCCTGCCGCCAAGGCCGCCGCCGAAGCGGATGCGACGCTCCCAGCCTTCGGAAATTCCAACTTCATGCAAGTATAACTTGTTGAAAATCAATAAGTTATATACAAGCAAGCTTTTTTCTTTTCAACTGCAAACCCAAGGGGAAAAAAAAGACACCCCCATGTCAAAACTCGACATAAACGGATACGACAAGACTTTCAACGCATTCGTCAAGTTTGCGCAGCGCAACGTCAACGCAGGCGATGAGAAGGCGATTGCCAACGCCAAGGTTCAGAAGCCGCTCGGCGGCCGCAAGATGGTCGCCGTCTCGAACTCGCTGACGGACGAAATCCACAAATGGACGCGCTCAAACGCCGAATCCAACGCCAACGACCATACACGCAAGCTTTTCAAGGCTGCCATCGTCACCATGTTCGGCGGCGAGTCGAAGATTCCCAAGAGCGTGAAGAAGGCGATGCTGCTTTCCGACTACGACAGCGGCAGCCCGCTCACCGCGCGCCGCATCCTCGCGGTCAAGGCCGCGATTGACGCGGACGGCACGGCGAAGGCGCGCTCGGCGAAGCTCGCGCTCGAGACCTTCTCGCCAGAGGTCAAGGCCGCAGCGCGCGCGCTCGGCTACTTCCCGAAGGAACTCCCGAAGCTCGCCCGCGCCGCACACCTCTACGCGCAGGTCACGGGGCTCAACGAGATGGACGCGATGCACGCCGTTGCCGAGCCAGGCTCCAAGGCGAACCGCCTCATGTCCTACGGCGGGCGCTTCATGGAGAATGCGGAGAACTTCCGCGAGGGGCTCCGCCTCCTGGACCTCTTCGCGACATGGCACGCCGACCTCTGCGCCACCATTGCCGTCATCGTGCAAAACGGCGACGTTTTTACGGGCTATGACTATTCGACCGCCGATACGCCCTCGAAACTCAATGCAAACCATGGCGTCGCAAAGCCGGCGAACCTCCTCGCGATGGAGAAGTTCGCCATGGAGCAGATCGCCGTTGACAGGTCTGTGAATCTCAAGGAGACGAACGCCGAGGCGCTCTTCGGCTTCGAGCACAACGACGCGACCCGCTTCATCGGGCAGGACTTCGGGAACGCCTGCCTCAACACGATCGGCAACATCCCGCCCGCCAAACGCGCCGTCGTCTTCAAGGTCTTCAACCTTTTCTGCACCCTTGCGACGAACGGAGTCGAGGCCAACGCGAACGCCAAGGAATTCAAGCTCCTTGAAGGCGAGCGCTCGTCGCTCCTCGCCCGCGTCCTCAGACACCTGAAAGAAGTCATCGCACTCGACGCCAAGGGGCGGCTCACCTCGGAAAACGTCATCAAGCTGTGCTTCCCCGACATGGTGAAGGCGAAGGCGACAGGAAACTGGGACCGAAAAGCCGTGCAGGACTTCATTGAATCCATCTCCGAAGAAGTCAACCTCGACGTCGATGAGGGCGGCCAATACGCCGACATCTCCAACACGCTCTTCCAGGTGATGGATCAGACTGGCGCCACGCTTAAGGAGGCGGTCGACTCCGTGCGGAACGACAAGCCGCTCCCCAACGCACGATACATCTCCACTGGACAGATGTCCATCAACGAGTACGGCACCGCCAAAGGCGGACGCAGCCTCATCGAAGCAGACCTCTACCGTCCCGACAACTGCTACCGCTTCAAGAACGACTTGACCAGGCTCCTCCTTCCAAACAGCCAGGGCTTCGGCTTCTCGTTCCCTAACGAGGACAAGTTCTACACGAACGGCACGCAGGAGGGGCGCGCGAATATAAGGCGGGTCGGCGACAAGGTCATCGCGATGTGCGGCGCGGTGCATGTCGCCCAGGCGAACAGCGTGATGATGATGCTTTCGCAGTCCGGACTTGCCAACCTGCGCGGAGGGCTTTCCCAGATTGGCGTCACGGGCAACGAGCACGCCCCCGTCGATTTCTCGCTCTCGAAGGATCCCACCACCGGCGCGGTCACCATCGACTACACCAGCCCCGAGGCGCTGCCGTTCCGCTTCGAGTGGTCGGTGACGGTCGGCATCAACGGCAAGGTGACCACCACGCCAATGAAAGTGGAGAAGCCAGTCGAGATGAACGTCGGCCTCGCCGGAAAGTATGTCGATGCCGCCGTCAAGGAACAAGGCGTGAAACTCACGCGCTCGCAGCGTTCCGCCGCCGTCACCCTGCTTGCCCTCTACGGCACCGACATGTACGAGAAGAACGCCCGCCTTTTCGCGCGGTTCCTCGTGAAGCTCCGCCTCACCGAAGACACTGCGGACGGCGACAGCGCGATGGCCGACGACACCGCGAAGTCCATCCGCAAGTGGCGCTCCTTCTACTACGACGACCACCGGCTCGCCACCTTCAATGCCGCCGTCAAGGAAAATGTGAACTCCATCATCAGCGAATACATGTCTCCTGACCAGGCGGGCAAGTTCAACGATAACATCTTCAACACGATGCGGGCCGACGCGAATCGCGCCATCTTCGTCTTGAACGGCAAGGTTTACGACCGGCGCCCGGCCGGCGAACTGATTCCCGCGTTCAAGGCGCTCGTGCCCAGCCCCAAGGCGCAGAAGGCCATCTCGGCCTGGATGAACCAGCTCTGCTTTACGACGATCCTCCCGCCTACCAACCACAGCCCCTTGAACAACGGCACGGACGCCATCAACCTCCCCGGCGCAGGGGCGCTCGTGAACCGCGACTTGATGACCGGTCTCTACGTGTCCCAGATCATCTCGACCGATAATCACGACGCGACGCATTTCCTGCGGATCTCCAAAGACGGCCGGACCGCCACAATCACCCAGACAATCCCGGCCGACATCAATGCGCCGTATTCCAGCAAGAACAACCCGAACCACTTCGGCAGCGTCTCCTACACGCAGCGCGTCGTGATCGACCTCACTCCCGAAATCCCTGTCGTGACCGACTACAAGCTCTCCCAGGTCATCGACTGACGGCAGGCGGGCCGCCGTAGAAAGCGGTCCGCAGCGGGCGTGGAAACGGCCCTTTGCCAGACAGAGAGGACAGGACGAAGACATTCGAAGACCAAAAAGACAACGCTCTGTTCCCCATACGGGGCGGCAATCGCCGCCATTTTCATGCCCAAAGTTGTTGCCACGGCGGCCCCGCCGTGGCAACCATTTTCGGAGTCTTCAATCAGGCAATCGCCTACCCTCTTGGGGAACAAAGCTTATTGCAAAATCCATCCCCGTTGGATCGGATGACTTCAACGAGAAACTCGCTCAAATCAATCAGTTGGGGAATTGCAACATCCTTAGCAAATCAATCAACTGCTCCAAAAGCGATTATACCATGAAGCAATTTTACACTATGCTCCGGCGTTCCGCATCGCCTTCACGCCGGCTCATCTATGCCGCCGCAGTGGATAGGCAGTTGCCGCCCCATTGGGAAACAGCTTCTCAATGCAAACACAGTAAATTGAAACGAAGTGCGTTCGGTGCGACAGGGAAATGGAGGATCACATGAACCGGTTGCTTGCCATATTGCTTTCCCTTAGCGTCGCCGTGGCATGGACGGCGGAGCCAGGCCGCGTCGAGACGGCGGCTAAGGGACTGCGTCCGCCCAGGCGGGCCCAGCCGCTCAAGGCGGTCTTTCCGACCGGCGTCTTCTGGCCCTGGGAGCGGACCGCGCCCTGCGCCGCCTACGCGAAAATGGATCTGTGGGCGTTCGTGGAGCAGGAGATGAAACTGCTTGCCGACAACGGCTATGACACCATCTGGTTCGTCAACATCGGCACCGCCGACATGCAGAGGGTGCTCGCCCTCGCCCCGAAATACGGGCTGCATGCGCTCATGAACACGTGGCTGCTCCATGCCGTCTACGGCGGCGCGGGCTCGGTGGAGACGCTGGAGCGGCTGGCGCGGGAGACCTACACGAGCATCGGCGGGTCAGAGGCGCTTCTCGCCTACGTCGGGAAGGACGAACCGCTGCTGTGCGACGTGGAGAACATGGAGACCTTCGGCCGATTGATGAAGGAGGTCGATCCGTCGCGCGACACCATCGTCTGCACGATGAACCGCCAGACGCTCACCTACGCCCGAGACACCACGCTTCCCGTCATCTGCGCCGACCTCTACTATTTCGGCGCCGAAAAGACCACACAGCTCCCACCGCCGAAGGCTTCCCAGCAAGAACTGACCGCCGCCCTGGAAGACTTCTGCCTGGCCGCCCATCTCTATCACAAGCATTTCTGGTTCCTCGGCCAGATGTTCGGAGACACGTGGGGACGCCATTGGCGCAGGGGCGACAGGCTCGTCGTCGAGCCCGGTGCCTATCTCCACTGGAAGATGCCGACGGATGGCGAGGCGCGATGGCAGATCTGGGAGGCGCTGCGCCTGGGCGCCAAGGGCATGCTCTTCTATGTGCTCTTCCCGCCCATTCAACTGGAAGTCCCCCCGTCGCAGGCAAAAGAGCCATGGCAACTCAAGCGCGTCAAAGCCATGGACGCCTTCGCGGCAATGGCCGCCGGCTGGAAGAACCAGCCGCTCGTCGAAAAGGAGACGGAACTGGACGCGGGTGAGGGATTGGTGGACATGGACGGCTCCCCACGCTCCCAGATGCTCGCCACCGCCCCCGCGATGAAACTGATCCGCGCCCACGAAAGACTGCTGCTGGACCGGACCTACAGCCCCGTCCCGATCTTTTTCCCCGGGGACGAAACCACGGACACGATGACCTTCGAGGCGCAGGGACGGCTCATCGGCGTCGTCGTCAACCGTGATTTGCGCCACCCGCGCCGCGCCAAAGTGCTGCTGCCATGCAACGTGACCGAGGTCCGCGATCTCGCCATCGGCAAGCCGCTGGCGCTCACCGCCGTCTCCGATATCTTCCAGGAAACCGCGCTTGCGCTCCCGCCTGGCGGCGGTGCCTTATTGGAAGCCAGGACCGCGGGCCGCGCGGGGCTCTGCCTCTGCAAGGAGGACTTCGGGCGCCAGACCGTCCTGCGCGTGGATGTCGCAAACCACGCGAAGGTCAAGCGCATCGGCAACTACGGCGCGGACTTCAGATTCGTCTTGCATGCAGCTGATACGGCCGCCAGACGCGCCCGCCCCGCCTGCGTCCTGCCGCGGCTGACAAATTCCAAGGAAAGTGCCAGAACCGTCGCGATGAATCTGAACCAGCGGCGCAGGGACGGCGTGATCTTCTGCCGCGTCAAAGGCCGCCTCTCCTCCTGCAAGGTCGTGGCCGTTTCCGGCGACGCCGAAGGCGAGAAGGAGAATTTCATGCACCTGAAAGCGAAGGGCGGCTATGCGCCCGCGCCCTCTGGAAACGGCATCGTGATCCAGTCCAAGGACTTCCGGATTCCGGCGGTCGTGCCCGTCGGCACGGCCTCCCTGGAGTTCTATCTGGGCTCGCCAGACGACTATATCTCCGAGATCCGTCTCTGGTTCGTGCCGCTCCCGCAGAAACCTTAAATCCGCCGTCGCGGCGGAAAAGTGCGGGAAAAATGCATTGGGTGGCCGCTTAATCGGGAACCATGTGGTATATTGTGCGTCAAAACTGTGTTCGACACTGGCGCGCCTAAGAGCGCGCCTCCCCGCGTCCCTTCGATCCGACGGTCACTTAGCCATGAACGAGACCTCCTTCCGTCCCCGAAACCTGAGCATCTGCCTTGCGTGCGTGAGCGCGGTGCTCCTCTGCGTCGCGCTGTTCATCTACAACAGCGGGCACAGCCTCGCGATGATCCCCGCCTGCACGGCGGCGGCGATGACCGTCCTGCTCGCGCTGCTGGCGGTCGGGCGCACCATCTTCCAGCGGCGCCAGAACCAGGAGGAGCATGACGCCGCGGAATACCACCGCCAGCACGGCAACGCCGACCTCTTCGGCGACGCCGACGAGGCCGTCAAGCTCGCCACCCGCTCCAACCGCCAGTATGTGCGCTATTTCATCCCCGTCGCCACCATCGCCCTCGGCGTCGTCCTCGGCATCTTCGTCCTGATCTGCTGGATGCGCTGGAAGAACCTCGCCGTGACCTCGATGGCGCCCGCGCCGCTCCCGATGGCCATCCTCGCCTTCTGCTGCTGCATCGGCACCCTCATCGGCGGCAGCTTCTTCATCGGCGTCTCCCGCGAAAACGGCTGCCGCTGGCTCCGCCCAGGCGCCGCATGGCTCTTCCTCTCGGGCTTCCTCTGCCTCCTCGGCTCCATCGTCTATTTCTGCGAGCACTTCAAGAAGTTCACCGACACCATCGACCTCACCCTCGCCCGCACGGGCCTCGTCGTCCTCGCCATCCTCGCCGTCGAACTGATCCTCTCCTTCGTCATCGAATTCTACCGCCCGCGCATGCCCAACGAGGCCGAGCGCCCCCTCCCCGAATCCCGCCTCCTCGCCCTCTTCACCGAACCTGGCTCCCTCGCACGGAACGTCGCCGACTCCCTCGACTACCAGTTCGGTTTCCGCGTCTCCGACGCCTGGTTCTACCACTTCCTCGAACGCACCATCGTCCCCCTCTTCATGGTCATGGTCGCCGCATTCTGGCTCATGACCTGCATCGTCGTCGTCGAACCCTCCGAGACCGCCCTGCGCGAACGCTTCGGCAAACTCGTCACCAAGACCCCCTTCGGCCCTGGCGTCTACTTCAAACTCCCATACCCCTTCGAGACCATCTACCGCTTCAGTTCCGACCGCGTCCAGCAACTCACCATCGAGGGCCACGCCAAGAAGGAAAACGCCCCCGAACAGCCTGGAGACGACGGACACGGGCACGGGCACGGCGGCGAAAAGCAGGCCGAGGAGCGCGAGGAATCCGCCCTCATCGTCTGGGACATCGAGAAAAACCACGGGGACGAGGCGGACTTCCTCGTCGGCGCGCACTCCCGCGTCGCCTCCGTCAACGTCACCCTCGAAAACGCCCAGGACAAGTACGGCGTCGGGCTCCTCTCCGCGCACATCCCGCTCTTCTTCCGCGTCAAGGACCTCTACCTCTACTCCTACCAGAACAGCAACACCCAGCAGATCCTCAAGAACGTCGCCCAGCGCGAACTGCTCAACTATTTCATCCAGCATGACTGGAACGAACTCCTCGGCGCAGGCCGCGGCGACGCCACCAAGACCATGCGCGAGCGCATCCAGAAGTCCGCCGACGACCTCGACCTGGGCGTCGAGGTCGTCTTCGTCGCCCTCACTGGACTGCATCCGCCCGTCGGCGTCGGCAAGTCCTTCGACAACGTGACCTCCTCCATGGTCCGCAAGGGCACCGAGGTCCAGCGGGCCAAGACCGAACAGCACCGCAGCATCTGGTTCGCGCAGGCCGCCGCGACGGTCGTGCGCAACCAGGCGAGCATCTACCGCAACACCCAGACCACCCAGGCCGAGGCCGACGCGTCCCGCTTCGCCAGCCAGCTGCTCTGCTACCGCGCCTCCCCCCGCATCTTCATGCTCAACAGCTACTACGAGATCCTCGAGCAGAACGGCCGCAACGTCCGCAAGTACATCGTCACCGGCAAGTCTGGCGACGAGGTGCTCTGGCTCAACCTCGAGCAGAAGGCGAGGAGCGGTCTGATGGACCTCAACCTCAGCGGCAACTGATTTCAATCAAAGACAACCCGTTCCAAACAAAGGCAGCCCCCCATGAGCCAAGCAATCCAGAACCCCCAGGAAAAAGCCACCGTCACCCGCCATTGGCCAGTGGTCTTGCTCGCCCTGGTCGTCGTGGTCATCTTCCTCGTCGTCATGATGTCCTTCCAGGTCAAGGAGACCGAGTTCGCCCTGCTCAAGACCTACTCGGGCAAACTCATCCCCTACCCCGCAGGCCTCCATTTCCGCTGGCCCTTCATCAACCAGGTCTGGCGCCACGACAAGCGCATCCAGTGCTACGAACTCGAAGTCGGACATGACGAGCAGTACATGACCAAGGACAACCAGCAGATCGTCATCTCCACCTACGTGCTCTGGCGCGTCGGCGAACCCCAGCAGTTCATGAAGGCCCTCGGCTCCACCGAGGCCGCCGAGCGCAAGATCAACGACGAGGTCCGCGGCACCCGCTCCGCCGTCATCTCCCGCAAGAACTTCAAGGACATGGTCTCGCCCGTCAACGGCGCCAGGACCCTCGCCGACATCGAAAACGAAATGCTCGCACCCATCCGCGATTCCATGCTCAAGGAATACGGCATCACCATCGTCAAGATCGGCTTCCGCCAGCTCGGCTTCCCGCCCGCCGTCACCACCAACATCTACGAGACCATGATCGCCGAGCGCGAAAGCCAGGCCAAGCGCTACATCGACGAGGGCGAACGCGAGGCCAGCGAAATCCGCTCCAACGCCGAGGCCGAGGCCTCCAGAATCACCACCTCCGCCGCCGCCCAGGCCACCAAGATCCGCGGCGAAGGCGACGCCGCCGCCGCCAAGCACTACGAGGCCTTCGCCGCCGATCCCGAACTCGCCGCCTTCATCCGCAGCCTCGAAGCCCTCCGCAACGCCCTCGGCGAACGAGACACCCTCGTCCTCGACACAGGGACCGCCCCCTTCAACTGGCTCGCCCCGAATGCCCTCAAGTCCCTGAAGACCGCCCCCGCGCCAGCCGCCCCCGCGCCGCGCCCAGGCCCCTTCAAGCCCGCCGCCAACTGACGCGACGCCACGAGCCAACCTTCCCATCCCACCCGCACTGACAACCATGGCATCACCCGACCCCATCCGACCCAACGGCGGCGCCGACGCCAACAGCGGCCTTGGAAGCCTCTTCAGGATGCTCCGCATCCTCTTCTTCTGCTTCCTGACCCTCATCGTCGCCGTGTTCGTCTATTATTTCGTCTTCAGCGGAATCTTCCGCGTCGACGAACAGAACACCGCCATGCGCCTGCGATTCGGGCGACTCTGCCTCGCCGCCGACCAGACCGCCGAACTCCAGAGCGGCAAGTGGTACTGGTCCTACCCCTTCCCCGTCGACGAGGTCATCATGGTCCCCAAGAACAAGTCCATCACCGTCTCCACCGACAACTTCTTCAAGCCATGGACCAACCCCACGGGCGCCGAAATGGACGCGGGAAACCGCCCCCTCCGCCCTGGCGTCGACGGATACGTCGTCTCCGCCGACAAGCACATCTTCCATGTCGAATGGAGCGTCTCCTACCGCGTCCGCGACGCCGCCAAATACTACCTCGACTTCTACACCGACCCTGAATCCACCGCCCCCGTCCAGCCTGGACGCCCCGCCCCGCGCCTCCGCGGGCACGCGCAGATCCTCCGATGCCTCCTCGCCGACGCCGTCCTCACCGAGACCGCAGGCTGGACCACCGAGGAACTCATCAAGACCGTCCGCACCGTGACCGCCGCCAACGGCCAGAAGGAGACCCAGCGCATCGAGGAGCGCGTCCGCAGCCGCCTCGCCGAACTCGCCGAGGAGGCGGGGATCGGCATCGACATCCAGGCCGTCTCCCTGCGCGGCAGCTACCAGCCGCCCGCCGCCGCGCTCGCCGCCTTCAACCAGGTCAACGCCAGCGAGCGCCAGAAGCAGACCGCCATCCAGAATGCCCAGGCCTTCGCCAACAGCCTCAAGAGCCAGGCCGAGGCACGCCGCGAGCAGATCGTCACCGAGGCCAAGGCCTACCACGACAACATCGTCACCCGCATGCAGGCCCAGCGCGAATACTTCGAGGCCATCCACGCCGAATACCGCAAGAACCCAGAACTGGTGACCACCGTCCTCTACACCAGCACCCTCCGCGACATCTTCGCCCGCGTGCCCAACAAGTTCGTGCTCCACCGCAACGCCGACGGCACCCGCCAGCAACTGCGCCTGCAGCTCTCGCAGATCCCCGAGAAGAACAACGCCGCCGCCGCGCCCGCCGCGCCCGCCGCCCAGCCGCAATAGCCGCACGGGCACGCCTCCCCCAGCCATTTGGTCTTCCAACCGTCCCTCCCCCGTCATCAGCCATGTCAGACCCCACCACCAAGGCCCCCGCCCAAACCCGCCAGATCACCCAGGTCACCCGCTCCGACATGGGACGCCTCGGCCTGGCCCTCTTCGGCGGCATCCTGGTCCTCAACTCCTATCTGGCCAGCCTCTTCTTCACTGGCTCCATCGACGCCTTCGCCATGAAGTGGTCCGCCCTCCTCGGCGCCCTCATCCTCAGCGTCCCCATCTTCTGGGAGGCCGCGCGGGATCTCTTCCGCGGCAAGGTCGGCATGAATGAACTGGTCGCCCTCGCCCTCCTCGCCGCATTCGCCCAGGAGGACTACCGCATCGCGGGCACCGTCGCATTCTTCATGCTCATCTCCATCACCATCGAGAAGCGGACCGCCATCGGCGCCGAGGCCGCCATCGAGGCCGTCGTCCGCATGACCCCCCGCACCGCGCGACGCATCACGAAGGACGGCACCGAGGAGGAATGCGACGCCATCCGCGACCTCAACCTCGGCGACGTCTGCCGCGTCCGCCCTGGCGAGAACTTCCCCGCCGACGGCCGCATCCTCAAGGGGAACTCCACCGTCAACCAGGCCTCCATCACTGGCGAATCCCTCCCCACCGACAAGAACCCCGGCGACGAGGTCTACGCAGGCACGCTGAACCTCACCGGCCTTGTCGAGTTCGAGGTCACCCGCAAGGGCACCGACACCACCCTCGGCAAAGTCCGCAACCTCATCGCCGACGCCGAGCAGTCCAAGATGCCCATCCAGCGCATGATCGACCAGTACATCGGCTACTACACCCCCGTCATCCTTATGATCTCTGGCCTCACCTGGTTCATCACCAACGACATGAGCCGCGTCATCGCGGTCCTCGTCATGGCCGTCCCCGCCGCCCTCGTCCTCGCCCATCCGTCCGCCGTCATCGCCGCCATCTCCGCCGCCTCGCGCCTCGGCATCCTCATCAAGGACGTCTCCCACATCGAACTCGTCGCCAAGATCAAGGCCATCATCTTCGACAAGACCGGCACCCTCACCGAGGGCGACCTCGAAGTCGCGCGCCTCGAACCCGTCTCCGAGGGCGACCTCGCCCAGCTCGTGCAGATCGCCGTCTCCGTTGAACACCACTCCAACCACCCGACCGCCGAGGCCATCAAGAAACTCGCCCAGAAGGTCGGCATCGAGGAACTCGCCCCCGATCAATACGAGGAAGTCGCGGGAAAGGGCGTCTCCGCCGTCGTCAACGGCCAGCAGTGCTACGTCGGCCGCGACACCTGGCTCGCCGAACTCGGCATCGACGTCTCCTCCCTCGCCAAGAGCCGCGAATCCACGGAAGGCGAAGGCATGTCCATCGTCTCCGTCGCCTGCGACGGCAAGGCCCTCGGCTGGATCGGCCTCCATGACGCCATCCGCCCCGTCAGCTCCGAGGCCGTCCGCCAGCTCAAGGAGCTCGGCGTCGAGCACTGCTGCATGGTCACTGGCGACAACCAGAAGGTCGCCGACGTCGTCGCCCGCAAGATCGGCATCACCGAGGTCTACGCGGGATGCCTCCCCGAGGAGAAGGCCAAGGTCGTCACCTCCCTCAAGGAAGGCGGCAACATCGTCGCCGTCGTCGGCGACGGCGTCAACGACGCCCCCGCCCTCGCCGCGGGCGACATCGGCATCGCCATGGGCGCCTTCGGCTCCGACATCGCCGTCCAGTCCGCCTCCGTCGCCCTCATGAACAACGACCTGCGCCGAATCCCCTTCTTCATCGGTCTCTCCCGCAGCACCCGCATGCTCATGGGCCAGAACCTCGCCATCGGACTCACCTTCATCACCGTCGGCGTCTACTTCGCCATCTCGGGCGCGCTCTCGCCCGTCGGCGCCGCCCTCATCCACACCGTCTCCAGCCTCATGGTCATCTTCAACAGCGCCCGCCTCGTCCGCTCTGGCGAGGCCCTCGGCGCCGCCACCCCTGCCAAGTAAGCCCACCCCACCACCCCCACTATGCCGGACAATACTCCCAACCTCGTCGTCGAAGCCACTGGCCTCACCAAGATCTTCAAGGACTTCTGGGGGCGCCCCAAGGCCCGCGCGGTCAACTCCATCGACTTCTCCATCAAGCAGGGCGAGGTCTTCGGGCTGCTCGGCCCCAACGGCTCGGGCAAGTCCACCACCATCAAGATGATCCTCGGCCTCCTCTATCCGACCCGTGGATCCCTCCGCGTCTTCGGCAAGGATCCCCAGGACGTCGACATGAAGAGCCTCATCGGATACCTCCCTGAGGAGACCTACCTCTACAAGTACCTCACCGCCTTTGAGACCCTCGACTTCTACGGCGCCCTCTTCGGACTCAGCCAGGACCAGCGCCAGGAACGCGCCCGACAGCTCCTTGAAATGGTCGGACTCTCGCACGCCGTCGACCGCCCCGTCGGCGAATTCTCCAAGGGCATGGCCCGCCGTATCGGCCTCGCCCAGGCCCTCGTCAACGACCCTGACCTCGTCATCCTCGACGAACCCACCAGCGGCCTCGACCCCATCGGATGCCGCGAGGTCAAGGACGTCATCCGCCTGCTCGCCTCCCGCGGCAAGACCATCATCCTCTGCAGCCACCTCCTCGCCGACGTCCAGGACGTCTGCTCCCGCGTCGTCGTCCTCTACGGCGGCCAGATCCGCGCCCAGGGCGAACTCAAGGACATCCTCAGCGAACCCGACAAGACCCGCATCGTGACCCCGCACCTCTCCGAGCAGGCCACCGCCGAACTGAAGGCCTTCCTCGCCGCCCACGGCATCACCACAGGCGTCTCCATCGACCACCCCGACCGCAATCTCGAAGACTACTTCCTCGACGTCATCCGCCAGGCCACTGCCCAGAAGGTCGCCACCGCGGGCGCCCAGGCCAACGGCGAAATCCCCGCCTACCTCCAGGGCAATGCCTTCGCCAGCGGGCAGGAGATCCTCCAGGGCCTCCGCGGCAATGCCGACGAGGAGAAGGCCAAGGCCGATGCCGCCGCGGCCGCCGCCAAGGCCCAGGCCGCCGCCGACGCCCAGAAGGCCAGGCAGCTCTCGCAGCTCCAGGGCCTCCAGCAGAAACCGCTGCCCTCCGAGGAAAAGCAGAATGCCGACGCGGCCGCGAAGGCCGCCGCGGACGAGGCCGCCGCGAAGCAGCGCGAGGAACTCAACCGCAAACTCTCCTCGCTGCGCAAGTAGATGACCGCGCCGCGCCCCATCCGACTGGTCGCCCTCGACATCGGGAACACCTGCGTCGAACTCCATCCCGAGCGGGTCGCGGCGCGCCTCAACCATCCCCTCATCAATCCCCGCTTCTTCATCGACCAGTTCGACCCCGACTTCGAGGCATTCCTCACGGGGAAAATCACCCGCGACGAATACCTGCGGCGCTTCGGCAACCATCTCACGCCACCGATCCCCGCGGAGACCATCTCCGCCGCGCTCTCATCCCTCATCGGCCCCGAAATCCCAGGCGTCGCCGACTATGTCCACCGCCTCCAAGCCCAGGGCGCCCGCATCGTCTATTTCTCCGACATCAACCGCATCCACCTCCAGGCGTTCCGCGAAGTCACCAAAGACCACTTCGCCAGCGTCACCGACGCCATATTCAGCGACGAAGTCGGCGCCCTCAAACCCTCCGAGACCATGTTCCGCGCCTTCGAACAGCGCTACGGCGTCCCCGACCTCTATCTCGACGACCGCGACGACCTCGTCGCCGCCGCCAACGCCCGAGGCTGGCACGCCGTCCAGGCCCAGGCCTGGTTTGCCTCCCTCCAGCAGTGAGCGCCCACGTTGTCTTCACGCCCTCGCCGTCCCGTCTCAGCACCTCGCCCCAAGCACCCAGGAGAAAACCAATGAAAGTCCTGCTCGTCAACGGAAGCCCGCGCCAGAACGGAAACACCGCCGTGGCCTTGTCAGAAGTGGCAAAGACGCTGGAAACCGAAGGCATTGCAACTGAAATCTTCTGGCTCGGAAACCAGCCAGTGCGCGGCTGCGTCGCCTGCGGCGCCTGCCGAAACCGCCAACTCGGGAAATGCGTCTTCGACGACGACGTGTGCAACCGCCTGGTGGAGCGCTTCGCGACGGCCGACGCCTTCGTCGTCGGCTCGCCGACCTACTACGGACAGCCCGCAGGCGCCTTGCTGGCGGTGCTCCAGCGCGCGTTCTTCGCGGGCGGCGCCGATGTCGCGGGCAAGCCCGCCGCCTGCGTCGCCGTCTGCCGCCGCGGCGGCTCCACCGCCGTGTTCCAGTGCCTGAACATGCCCTTCGAGATGCTCAACTCGCTGATGGTCGGCTCGCAGTATTGGAATGTCGCCTTCGGACGCGAACCAGGCGAGGCCGCACAGGATTCGGAGGGGATGCAGACCATGCGCACTCTCGCAATGAATATGGCGTGGGTGCTCAAGAACCTCCACCGCGAAGGCGCCACGCCACGCCCGCCCCAGGAACCTTGGCAGCCCATGCACTTCATCCGCTGACACGCGTTCGCCAAACCGTCGACAGCGCAGGGAAACTCGCCTGGAGCAAATGACCATGGCCAAATGGAGTGATCGCGCAGGGAGAATCGGGACGTTCATCGCACTATGGCTGACAGCGATGGCCCTGGGCGCGGCGGAACTGCCGCCCTATTTCATCGGGCCAGTGGTCACGAAGCGTGAGCAACTGGCCGGCTACACTGGCATGAAAGCCGTCCCCCGCATCTGCGGGGAATGGCGACGCCGCGCCTACATCTGCAACCACGAGCAGCTCGCGGTCAACTACGGCGACAACGTGGAATTCCAGTTGCGCCGAGAACAGATCATCCTGACCCCCCAGACCGCTGGATTCCTCTATGGCCCCGAGGGCGTCCCCAAACCCCGCTATGTCCACGGCACCCGCCCCGTGCTGGAAGCCGTCGTCGCCAAGGCGACTGCAGGACTCAAGACGCAGCAGGAGCGTGCCCTCGCCCTGATGCGCTTCTGCCGCGACCTCAAAAAACGCCCCGACCGCCTCCAGGGACGCGACAAGTGGTATTTCGGCGGCACCGAGGAGGCGCTCATCGAAAAGGGCGAGGATCTCTGCGAAACCCTCGGGCGCCTCTTCACCGCCCTCTGCGAGGTCGACGGCATCCCCGCCCGCATCATCATGCACGACATCGGCGGGCACATCACCGCCGAGGCCTATATGGACGGGCACTGGGGATATGTCGACCCCCGCTTCGGCATCTATTTCCTGCGCCCCGACGGACGCGTCGCATCGCTCCTGGAGCTGATGCAGTCCCCCGAACTGACCCTGGGACAGTCCGACGCCGTGAAGGCCGAGGCCGCAGGCGCCTATACCTGGGAGCAGCGTGCCGAAAGCTGCCGCCGCACCTTCTTCACCCCCGCCGAAATCAACGGCTTCCAGTACTACTCCCTCGCCGACGCCCACCGCTACAACTACGCCACCGTCACCGACGCCATGTCCCGCGCCGCAGGCCTCTACCGCGTCAACAAGGTCTATGCCGCCCTCATCGGCCATGTCTTCAATCTGCAGCGACACGGCCGCCTCGGCGACTACTTCTGGACCCCCGCCCCCCTGAAGCCCCTGGAGATGGCATGGCGCAGCGACGGCTTCACCCCCTGGTACAACTTCCAGGCGCCCATCGCCGCCGAGAAACTCGACCGCACCCAGTTCGCCCCCTTCGCGGGCACCGCCATGAAATACCTCGTCTGGGGCACTGGACCAGGCAGCACCTTCACCCACCGCACCAAGGCAGGACAGATCTTCGGCTACGGCGTGACCGACGAGGAGTGGAAGACGCTTTTCCGCCCTGGCGACCGCAATGTCCACGACAACATCGCCCACTTCCTCGCGCAGGGCATCGACCCGCAGGCGCTGGTCGCCGAGCTCGCCCACCGCCATGGGCTGAAACTCTTCAGCCGCCTGGAGATGAACCACACCTACGGCCCCGTCGGCCACAACTGGATGTGGCTCGCATTCATGGGCGAATTCGACAAACGGCACCCCGAATGCCGCATCCCTGGCAGCCTCAACCTCGATTTCCGACACCAGGCCGTCCGCGACTTCAAACTCGCCATCCTCCGCGAACTGGCCACCAGCGGCGTCGACGGACTGGTCGTCGACTTCGCCGTCTACCCGCCCTACTTCTCCAGGCCAGCCCCCGAGATCATGACCGACTTCATGCGGGAAGTCCGCAAGATGCTCGACGAGGAGGGCGCGCGCCGAGGCAGACGCCTCGCCCTGCAGGTCAGCCTCCCCTGGCGCTTCAACGAAAACTATGGCCTCGACTGGCGGACCTGGCTGCGCGAGGGGCTGGTCGACATCCTCGTCCCGACTGGCACCATCCCCGTCGAGCAGGACCGCTATCCGTTCGACGTGCGCATCGGGGAGTTCCTGCGCGAACGCGATCTCTACGGCGGCAAAGTCTACGCCGGCATCGACCAGGATCTGCGCATCTTCAGCAGCGACCCCCATCCCGACGGCATCAGGCGATACTCCCGCGGCAAGACTGGCCTTGAAATCAACGCGCAGGTGCTCATGTTCATGCGCGCGGGCGCCGACGGCGTCATCTTCAACAACGACACCCACAACCGCTATCTGCGCAACCCTGACTACTACAACCGCATCGGTACTCCCGAATACGTCGAGTTCGCCGACAAGAACTACATCGCGGGCCCGAACCCGCCGATGCCCGTCATCGCCCCGAACTCCGCCAAAGGCGGCCGCTTCAGCGCCTCGTTCCTCTCCCTGCTCCGCGTCGCCGACGACATCCCCGCCGCCAGGGCGAAAGGCCTTTCCTGCCAGGCCACCCTCGTCCTCAACTGCCGCGCCCTCGCCGCCGACGAACGCATGGAGGTCTACCTGAACGGCCGCCTCGTCGCGGAACTCAAGGGCGCCGACGCCGCAGAGGAGTCGCTCGCCAGCGCATTCGGCCTCCCCAAAGGCGACATCGACCTCACCGTCCCCGACTGGTGGAAGCGCGCCATGCGCGCCATCCCCTTCCCCCCAGACCTCCTCTGGATGGGCGAGAATATCATCCGCGTCACCTATTGCACCGACGCCCCCGCACGCCAGAAGCAACTCCAGGTCCTCTGGCCCGAAATCCAACTGCGATATCGCCCGCTGCCCAAGTAAACCACCCCCCGCCGCCCACACCCGCGCTGGCCCCGCTTGCACCGCCACCGATTCCGCGCCAGCTCCGCCACCAGCTCGGCGTGTGCCCGCTTCCGCCGCAAGAATGCGGCGGCACAGCACCACGGGGGATGGTGTGCTGCGCAGGCGGCGCGAAAACAGCGGAGAGCCCGCACAGGCGGCGATAATGGGGCTTGGCGGCAGGCTCCGCCCCCCCGCTCATCTCCGCGCCGCACCCGCATTTACCCAGCGTGTGCCGGCGGGCTTGC
>JAEEGL013255642.1_pt1 | contig 29691 bp, 29 predicted proteins | sample 9134231 | NCBI WGS metagenome assembly JAEEGL01 (sample SAMN16246548, study PRJNA631951) | gut metagenome | biome: gut microbiome; feature: rumen; material: fiber-attached | host: Bos | place: Iran: Karaj | collected 2018-10
CTGCGAATTTTCTCGCTTTTTCCTTAATATTCATAATGCTTGTTATTTTATTATTATTTGATTCTGATATAATTACATATACATTCCTGGGTCATCGTAGTCCAAGCAATCAGCCATTAGTTCAGCCTGCATTTCCTCTTCATACATCATATCAGCCATGACTTCTGCAGCCAACTCGTCTTCATACATCTGGTCGGCTATAATGTCATTCATCACATCGTCATACCAGCCCCCATGCCTTGGTGTGGTGTCTATTGGAAGATTTGGATGAATGGTCTGCGCTACGAATACGCCGTAGACAGACGCAGCTCCAAGATTTATCATCCGGTCTGCTGTCTGGTCGAATGTGACTCCTCGTGTGCGTACATCGTCAATCAGTACGACCTTCTTTCCCCTGAAGACACTTGGATTGAACTGCATGTTTTCCGTCGGATTGCTAGTCTTTCCTGTCATGTATCCAGACTCGCGGTCGTAGGCCACGGTAATACCGTCAATGCTTACATCACAGCCAAGGTTTACTCTTAGATAGGAAGCTAGGGCACTGTATCTGCGAATATGCTTCTCTTTGGTAGAAGCGGGAATGAAGCATACCACCCATGAAGAAGGAGAACCGCTTGTGAGATTCTTAACTTTGGCCAGTAGCTGCTCCTTTACGTACTGGGGACAGTTGCCGTCCTTGAAACTGTAAACTGCCTGACGATCCTGCAGCTGCTTGCTACTCAGGCCTACATACTTCTTTGGAATATATTCCAGAACGTTGGTAAATGAATGATACATAATTCTATAAGTTTTAATTGTTATTTAATCGCTGGTGCAAAGGTACGCCATTATTTCAGAACTTTTGGGTAACTGGAAATGTTGTACCTTTATTTGTTGTCAAGAGGTATTAAGTGTCGCAACGTTGCAACTTGATTATGCTGCCATCTCCGTATCGAAATATTTTCTATTGATATAGGTGAGTATCTTTTCCATTGTCATACATACCTGACCATCCCATTCGGCATCTATTGGAGGGTAGCTCTCATATATTGCATATTCATTGCAGTGCCAAGTCAACTGGACTCCATTGGGAAGATAGATATAAACGAGATAGCAGGCATTTTTTCCAGTATCGGAGTTGATACCATACTTCCAGCCCATGGATTCTAGAAGATCGGCCATCTGATAAAGTAATATAGATTTCCTTTCATAGATAACTCCCTTCAATCTCCCCTTGTGCTGCTTTGCTGAGAGGTTGGCATACTCTGTCTCAAGTAACATCTGTATAAGGATTGTTTCTGGATCCTTAGTAATCTTAGATAGTTTGTCCAGGTGCTTGATGACTTTTCTTAGACCGATTCCGCATGCTGTCTTCTTGAAGTTCTCCAGTTTAGATAGACTTAGCTGATTCTGGTCAGAACTCTTTTGGCTCTGCTTGCGTTTCTGTTCAAGGCATGCCTGGAGCTTCTCCCTTAGTAGAGGATTGTGAGTCTCACGAGCAAATCTCTCAAGTTCATGCATCCTAAAGCCGTAAACTGAGAATGAGTCTGCTTCCTTCTTGTTCCTTCTGTACATCGCAATGATTGTACTTTCAGGAGTCTGGCCTCTGAGATAACTTAATCTCATCTTCTTGCCTACACCGTTTAAGATAGCCTGTTCCATACACATTTGTTTTAAGTTTGTTACCAATTATTCGTTTTAGAGTTTCTAATCACGGTGCAAATATACGAATCCTTTGATTTTCATAACATTTTCCTACAATGTTGCTCGAAAAATTGCATAATTGGTCAATTTTTTGTTGAAACTTTGCAACTTGTCGATTTTTTATGTACTTTTGCACAGTAACTGATGATTCCAATGGTATTACATGAATGATTATGAACTCTAAAGAATCGATATTTGACAATTACGTTATGGACTGCCAAAGTGAAGATGCTGGTGATCTTTCTAAGAGCAAACCTGCAAGTCTTCTGCCTATTCCGACATCGGCTCCTTATTGGACAAGTTCGGGTACTGCAGGAAAGTATTTGTGGAGGTCATTGACTTCTGTCTTTTCTCCAGAGGTACATAAGCTTGATGATCAAAAGAAGAAGTATAATCATTATCATGATGCTTGTAGGTATAAAGGTGGCATCGGAATTATGCGCCTATTACTTGATTCCATTGACTACGACCCGGAAATCTCTCAGATATTGCGAAACTTTCAAGTTGTCAACTCCAATGTCCTATATACAGGAAGGCCGGAGAAAGTTGTAATTGATGGTTTAGTAGAAGGCTTGCAAGATGCTTTTTTTAGATATGATGATATCTTATACTTAAAGGAATCTAATAGACTAGGCATTTACTCAGAGGTTATACAGAATAGTGATTTGATTTATCCTGATCTTTTAGTGAATCAGCAGTCCATTAAACAATTTGTTACTATTGCTTCTGCATTATGTAAAGCTGGTGCAAGAACATGTGTAGGTATATTTGTGACTCGTTTGGTGCCAAATGAACAAGGACAATATCCGACTAGTCTGCCTCAGGATATGGGGCTTCCTATAATTAAGGGGCTTTCTATGGAAGAATTAACTGATATGGCTTCTATATTGTAAAATAATGCAGATATGAATAAAATAGAGAAAATATCCATTGCAAGAATCGTTTCTGACTTAATTAAGGCTGATTCTGTTATAGACAGTCGCGAAATGGAACTTTTTGCTCTTGTCAAAGACGGTTACAAATTGAACCGTGAGTGTCTGAATGATACACGTTTCATGACTTTTTCTGATGCAGTAAATAATCTACGTTTCATGGGGAAGGCCGATCGCGCTGAGTTGATTAAATTGTTTAAGAACATCACCTTGGCTGATGGTATGTGTAATAAGGATGAAGCCCTGCTGATGATGGCTCTGCTTTATTGTTTGGAAGGGGAGTATGATGCGGAGATGGTTCACATACAGTTGCCACAGCAAGGACTGCAGTTGGATAATTCTCAGGTAATCTATGTTGAGTCAGAATATGACAAAGAGATAAATACGGTCATACAAGAGAATTATCAACAGATTGAAAATGCAATGCGATTGGCAGGATTTGACTTTGCCTACATTCCACAAATCGCAAATACATATAAATCAACCCCAGAAGATCTTTTCCATGAAGTTGTTTCTTTCCTGACACCTAACCTAGATGAAAAGGAACTTAAAAAAGTGGTAGAGAAGGTTTCAAACATGACTACCACAGAGTTCTGCCAGGAGCAACTGTGTAAGAAACTTCATATTAATTGCTTGTCTGATACTAGACCTGCTTTGCTGATGAAAGTGGGAGAGACTATTTCAGAAAATAATATCTTTGCCAATTTCTTGAAGATAGATATTGATGACAACATGCTTGATGAAATCAAGAAATTCATGTATCGGTTTACCTCCATGATGAATGCTGAATATTCTATTCTCAGGAATATTTATAATAGCAATGAACGCTTCGTTTATAGTGGCGTGTATAAGCAGATTATGGATCTATGCCTTATGAAGGACAATTCCAAGAGCAAGATCCTTCTTGATACTTTCAACCAGAAGATTAAGTTCGTTGATATCAATGAGGAACTGAAAGTGTCAAAGTCAGAGAAGGCCTTGTATGTCTTGATCCTTGCCGAGTCTCTTTCCGGTGGCGCTAATTTCAATCCGCCCGTGAATCCCAAGTATCAGGAACTATATAAGACCAGGGTTAAGAGAATAACGAGGAAATTTGCTAAAATATATCATATGTTCGGTGGAGATGCAGAAAATGCGCCAGACATTTTCGAACACAAGATACGAGGACCCAAGATCTCGAAAATCAATAAGTATTTCGAAAACTTCAATTCAAAACTCACCTCTCCAGAGGATTATATGATACAAAGAACCAGCGAGGGCTTATATAGAATCAAAATCGATAACAGTATGATCTTCTGTTCAGATAATGATCCGACTCCTTGGATGCAGTCTGAGAAGTGGAAAGTTATCTTATCTATTTAAGTTGTGTATATTATGACTTCTAAAATTTATATTAGTTATAGCCGAAGAGACAAGGAAAAAGTAACAGAGATAAAGAAAGAGCTTGAAACTGTTACCTCTGCAACAATCCTGATGTGTGATTATGACGTGGAAGGCCTCCCGGAACAGTATGTTCTTGATGCTGTTCATGGTATAAATGAGTGTGACATATTCCTATTTATGCTTTCTGAGTATTCGCAGATTTCAGAAAAGCCGTTAATGGAATTAGCATTTGCAGGAAGAAGACAGTCCTTAAAACATAAGAAGATTTATATTATTAATATCGACGGATGTGCTATGAAGGACTCTTTCCTCTTCAGATGGGGACATTGTAAATCCTATGACTGGAATGACGAGAATGCAAAAGCACAATTAGCCGTTCTCTTAAAACCGACGCCAGAACATTTTACTAACATTTTTCCCAAATATCACTCAATACGTAGAAATGGTAAGTGGGGATTTGTTAATCATAAAGGAGAGATCGTTATTCCATGTAAATGGTCAAGTATTGGGGAGTTTAATGAAGGATTAGCTGTCGTTGATGATAGCAGTGGTAAATTTGGGTATCTCGACATGAATGGCAAACGCGTTATTCCGTGTACATGGGACAGAGCAGAATCTTTTGAAGATGGTATGGCGGTTGTTAAAGTCAAGGATGGCGCTTGGGATTTAAAAGAAGGTGTAATAGACAAGAATATGAATCTTATTTTGCCTCTTGAATACCATTCATTGAGATATATTGGAGATGGAATGTTTAAGTACCATCGATGTGAATTCAACGATGGTATTATTAATATGTATAATGAAAGTATATGTCCTTCATTTTGGTTTTCAATCGGACATTTTTCTGATGGATTATGCCCAGTACAAGATCGGGAAGGAAAACATCAATATGGTTATATTGATAGGACAGGAGAAATAGTTATTCCTTATTGGTGGAATCAAGCATATGACTTCTCTGAGGGTTTGGCTATAGTTAAGGATAAGGATGGAAAATTCGGTGTGATAGATATTCAAGGAGAAGTGGTGATTCCTTGCTACTATGACTATTTAGCAGGATTCAATGAAGGTCTTTGTGCTTTTGAAAAGGATGGTGCTATCGGTTTTATAAATAAAGAGGACGAGATTGTGATAAACGCAGGATGGACGACGGGATATTATTACACTTGTGGTTTCCACAATGGAAGATGTCAGGTAAAAGATTCGGATGGAAAATATGGCTATATAAATAAAGCCGGATCATTGGTTATTCCCTATACTTGGGAAGATGCAGAGGATTTCGATAATGGAACTGCATGGGTTAAAGTCGATGACACTTATAAGCTTATTGATATAGATGGAAACTATGTCTGACAAAAACTGTCAGACATAGTTCTTATGAAGTCTTATTACTCTCTATGGTTCAATGGCTTGGGTATAAAAGGGTGATTATAATTAGAACCTGATTCCTTGTAATATCTTATCAAACGGTATGTCACTTTCGTTGGCATACCAGCATGATAAGATGGCGATTTGTCCTGTCATAATGTTGTTAAGAACAATCAAACGCCAATAAGAATCGCCTTCTCCGTGATAGGTTGTCGTTCTGGAGTAGCTTTCCATATTGCCAACAGAGCCCTTGATTAGCTGGCCGTAATCTGCGGAAACCGTTCCTTCTTCATTCTGTTGCTTTGCTTGTGCCCAGATTTGTTCAAACTCGTTATTGTTGAAGCTTTTTGAATAAGAACTGAGAACTCTGACAGCATAGGCGGGATTTTCCTTGTCATTCATCAGGTCATAAACAAATGAACCATCTCCTACATCTTGTTTTACGGCAATGACACCATCAGGAATGGCAATGATGACATTACCATCCGTAACCTCATTTTCGGCCAGTTCTTGCTGATTTTCTTCGTTGACAGGATTGTCATATTGTTGTGGTATAGGCTCTTGTCCCTCATAATTCTGTAACGACTCTGCTACCAAAGTTTTTGTTGAACTATGATTGTTACTATCAAAGATATAGTATCCGATACCTCCTATGACTACGACTGCTAGTACTATGAACAGGATACGCATGCTATTGGAGTTTTCGTCAACATCTTCTTGTAGATTATTGATCGCTAACTCGCTTGCCCCGAAAGGATCGTCATTGCTATCGTGCTTTCCTTCTTCAACTTTAGATTCTGTATTATCAGCTTCTGGAATCTCATCAACCTTGTTTTCTTTGGCTTCTGAGGACAAAATAATCTCTCCTTTCGTCAGGAAATCATCGGCAATTTTTGCTATGGTATATGTTACTCGCTCTTCCAGTTCCTTGTGTGCGATATACATTTCTCCAACTATCTGGAATGTAATATTAACAAGTTCGCCCGAAATTTCATTATCAAATGCGATATCTTCTTTTGCAAAATCATGAGCCTTCATAAGGTGCTCTTCGGGATAGATACCTGAGAGGGCTGCGTAATCATATTGTTTAATCGCTGATTGTACATCTTTTATATATGCACTGAGATTTGCAGCAAGGAGAGCGAATTGTTCCTCGTCCCGTTCTATATTTCTGCTAAGTTCATAGTAGAAAGCATCCCTTCCTTGCATCAGCTTCGGGGTGATGCTATTTATGTGATAGGAATAGAACAGAATATCATACAGCCGTTCTAACCATTTACGATCTTCTTCTTTTGCATTAAGCGAGAGGTAGTGGTATATGTTTCTATCAACTTCACCAACCTTATTAACTAATTCATCTACATATCGCTTCTGCTCGCCATAAGGATGAACCTCGTCTTCATAGATGGTCCCGTCAAACTTTATCCGGTCAACCTCAATTTGGTTTGAGGATATTTGTTCTAGCAAATCCAGATCTTGCCATGCAACCTTAAACTGTTCTAATAGTAGACCATTCTCCTGAGTAAATGGGTTTTCAATAGGCTCTTCAACTTTAACTTCTTCCAAATTAAATGGGACAATACGACGATTAAAATAAGGTCTCATCCGAGCATTGATGAAACTTGTTTTGAAGAAATGTTCTACCCATTTGGCATATTGCTCATCTGATAATACATCCAGTTTCCCCTCCTGGTGATTATTCCATACAATTGCAAGGAATCTATCTGAGACTTTCTTTATTATGGCCTCAGGTACAAGCCCCCATGCAGGTAGACAGGTTCCTGAGGATTTCTCAATACCAGTTTCTCTGGCATTACTGATTCGGTCTTCCAAGGAAGGGTGAGAGTTCCAGATATCCTTTATTTCAATTCTGGATTTTACTTTTCTTGTATCCTTATATTCGGTAATGGGTACATCATATTTAACGTATGCATTCAGGGATTCTGGATCCTTAGCATCAGTAATAGACTTGCCTTGGAAATAGTTTCCGACAATTTTGTTCTCGTTGACCAGATTGCCTAAGATATGTTGGTACAATTGTGTTGAGCTGGAAATCTTTTCAACCTTATACATGGCCGATACGAAGTTCTCAATTCCTACATAGTTACAGGATATCGTGTCTGCATCGAATTCCATCTGACGGGATAGAGCCATGTATGGCCTTTGAACAAACTTATACATGCTATAGGTTAAGGACTTAACCCAATTTGTCATATTCTCGGTCAGTAATCCAAAGGTTGCCCAGATCTGATTCTGTGAGTCACGCCAATTTTCAATCATCCTGTCCCAGCTGTCCTTTGTGTTTATAAGGTCGTAAATGACAGAGTTGGCCATATAAACAGTCGATCCTACCTTCATGCTGTTTTGAGAGAAATGACCGAACTCATGTGCAATGATTGATTTCAGTTCTTCCTGGCTTAGCCCCTCAAATAAGCCAAGTCCAATCTCTAGATTCTTTCTTACAGGAAAGAATATGCTCCAAAATGTGGTATTATAGAATACACAAGCATTGACATCTGTCGTCAGGTATACGTGTTTAGGCATCTTTGTCCCAACTCCATTGGCAATGGCTCTAATGGTAGAGAATAGTTCCGGGCAGTCCGATTCTGTTACCTCAACGCGTTGATTATTTACATTCTTGGTTGAGGAGAATAGTGGCTTTACTAGATAGGCGCCAAAAACCAAAGCAAAACAACATAGACCTGCCCAGAAAATAACACATAGGATAATGAGTCGAATGTTGCCAATGGCTATCAATATTTCAGGAAGCCATGTAATAGACACATATGCTATTCCGGCGATGATAGCTAAACCTAAACATATTAATCCTATGTAATATATGAGGAATAGTAGAATTCTGAACAATACTTTTGTTACTAGACTCTGAATCTTTTTATTTCTATCCATAATCTCGATTTTTAGATAAATTGGTGACTTGGCATGAACAACTGAGTGTCTTTACTGCCTGTTTAATGCTGCAAATATAGGCAAATTTTGTTAGATATGATACATTTTGAGGAAAAAAATATTTTCACAAGACTTGTGAATAGCTTAATAGAGATATTCACTCTTCAGTTTCTCTAATAATGACTCCATTCCTTTACTTGCAGTTTCCTTGATGTGTATATAGCCAAGTTTCTCACACTTTGGCATATCACTGGGATCTATCACAAACTTAGGAACTTCTCTGTGAGCATACATAATGAGGTTGTTGGCAGGGTAGACCAGTAAGGATGTTCCAACAACGATGAAGATGTCAGCTTTGCTTACAAGGTCTTCAGCGACATCCATTCCATGCACATATTCTCCAAATAACACTACGTATGGACGCATTTGTGAACCATCTCCTGCATCATCGCCTACTTTTATGGGGGTTGCCAGGGGATAGTTCTTGACAAACTCTTTGGCATATCTGTTCTTGGAAGAGCATACTTTCCTTAATTCACCATGCAAGTGGATGACATTGCTGCTGCCTGCACGCTCGTGTAGGTCATCAACGTTCTGTGTGATAACTGTTACATGATGCTCCTTTTCCAACTCGGCGATAAGCTGATGGGCTTTATTTGGAGTTACCTCAGCAAGTTGCTTGCGCCTCCAGTTATAGAATTCCAGAGATTTCTCTGTGTCATAATAGAGCCCTTCTGTACTTGCAAGGTATTGCCATTCCTCATTATTCCACATGCCGTCTTTTCCACGAAATGTTGCCAACCCGCTTTCCACACTAATACCAGCGCCTGTTAAGAATACAATATTCTGTTGTACCATAAATAAAAGTTCTTAGTTACAATGGACTTACTAGTCTTACACACTCAATATACAAATCAATCAGGGAGATTGGTGAGCCGTCAACTCCTTTTGCGGTCTTGTAAAAAGCCATATTATTGTGATTGCTCCAATGACCATCAATACGATTTGGTAAATTTCCATTAATGATAGATTAAAGTGAAAACAGATAATAGCAGATAAGGACATTGAGTCCTAAAAGAACAAGATAGAAGAGTACGAAGATGAGTAGGTTTACCATTTGATAAGTGGTATGCCACTTTTTAGCAAGTACCTGCAGATCCTTTACGCAAAGATCGAACGCGTCATTGAAAGGCAAGTGATAATGTTGGAGCATTTTAATAAATGAGTATACATGAGCGACTCCATATACTGCAAAAATGATGGTTAATAGTAGCCAACCAATCGAAAATGACTCCAACAACTTACAAATAGTTATTCCAAAGGGAGCCAGACCTGACAATGCTAAAACTCCGCCTTGTACCCATAAGTTGAATACAACAGAGATCTGCTTGTAGGTAAGCCCGAAAAGCTTACCTAACAAGAGAAGGAATAATACACACAATCCAAATGGCAACAATGCCAGATCAATCCATCTGAACTTTCTCTTCATGTTATTCGTTATTGATGTTTGTTGGCATCTGCTTAATGTAAATGTACTGAGGGTAATGGCCTAAGACGGTCAGAGTGACGGGACAAATCCATATTTCACGAGTGAAACCTTCAAGACCATTTACCAGATAGGTTGCTCCTGCGAACAGTCCTGAGTATTGCTTCACGCACTCGAAATAGCCGTTCATGTTTGTATGTTTCTTCTTTGATGGACGAACCAAAACACGAACACGATTCTCTTTCTTGGGGTCAAGGAAGGTCAGAAGGTGATTGGATCCGGTAACCATTGCTAGATTATAGCGATCGCCAGGCCAAGGCTTGTCTATGTACCACAGCTTATCCTCTGGCACATATACAAATTGTAGGTCGTAGACTTTGCGACGTAAGCCGCAGATTCCTTTTGCATAAACCCATGCGAGTTTTGCGTACTGGATTGTTTTACTAAACATAAGAACAAGATTTGGTGAGTCGCTTCTGGGAGTTTCCCAAATGCGGCTGCAAAGTTACAACATTTATTTGAAATCTCCAAATCATGTAAATCTTCTGATTATCAGTGACTTATCTGTGTGGCATGCTTTTTGCTCTTTCCGGATTTTGGCGCAAAAAGGCGATATTACCACCGATATCTGCTCTTGATTTGTTTGAAAACAGGGATATCTGAAACGGACGCAAAGAGCAATATACATGCCCTCACCTTGATGGTGTCGCTGCCAAAAATGTCATATACTGAGGTCTTGCTATTAAGAACCTCCTCACATATCTCGACAAGCCTGTCCTTCAGTACGGGATGTTCAATATACGCCTTAGCTTCCTCACGTCCATTGATTCCGTAGTAATCTGATATTTCTGAGTGTCCCAGACCTTTCATCTGTGGGAAGATATACCAGATCCAATGTCCTCTCTTATGGCCAGCCTTAACTTCTTGAAGTGCTTCTGCATAGGTGCCAGTTCCATCATAGAGACCTCCGCTGTCCTGCGCATGAATAAACCGAAGAAGGTTGCGATTACGCGCTTCCATCTTCTTGTCATCATTTTTATTGTCACTCATGGTCTTCCTTTATTTTTAGCCAGTTTGAAAATAGTCTTTCTTTCATATAACTAGGTTTTGTCCCTTTAGGTACAAAGAATATAAAACGATAGTCGTCAGAATACTCTGCTTTTCTTACTGGACGGAATACTTTAGACGCTTCTTTTGGGGTGTTATAAGAAATGTGGACTTCTTTTATTGTACACGGAAGAGAATACTCGTCAATAAACTGAACGCTCTTTGGAATAGTTATTGATTTCAGCCTACCACAACATATGAAAGCCCAATTACCGATTTTTTTTAGATTCTTGGGCAATATGACTTCCCTCAAAGTCCAACACTCGCCAAAAGTTCCTTCGGGGATTTTTGTTATTCCATCCGGTAAGGTAATAGTATCTAAAGACTCACAGCTACGAAATGCAGATCTCCCAATTTCTAAAAGACCTTCTGGCAACGTTATTCTTTCTATATGATTACAGCCGTTAAAAGCATAATTCCTGATTCTCCTTACAGTGTCAGGGACTGTAAAATGCGTTATTCCAATAGACATTGGCACTGAAATCAATTCAGTAATGTCCTTGTTATATAATGCTCCATCAATTATGGAATACTTTTTGTTCTTAGAATCAATGGAGAAATTCTGTATGTGATATGGAAAAGCCATAACTCCAATTGTAGTCAGAGATCTGGGTAACCGAATTTGGGTTAAAGAATTACAATGCCAAAAAGCGTGTCTATCAATAACTCTAACGCTATCGGGAATATCAATTTTACGGAGTTTCTTACAGTTCATGAAAGTAAATTCCTCAATTCTTTTTAGTTTTTGGGGAAGGGTGATTTCTTTTAAAGAAAGGCACCCATCGAATGCATGTCTTCCGATTATCTTTACAGAATCTGGAATAACAACCTTCGTTAGATACTTGCAGTCTTGAAATGCCATGCTGTCAATCTCTGTTACACCTTCAGGAACGAAGAATTTCCATTTCTTGATAGGCAAGACCCTAATTAGTCTTTTAAGTTTTTTGCTAAAAAGCGCGCCATTGACAAATGTGACATTTTCGTTATCTGGCAATAAACGTATTTCCTTAAGATTGACGAATCCACTAAAAGAATGACCGGTAACCTTTATAAGACTGTTAGGAAGGCTTAGTGATCTAACGGATTTAAAAGGTTGCAGGTAAACTCCTTCTAACGATTCTACTCCTTCGTTTAACTCAACTTCTTTCAATGATTTACAATGGTAGAAATTTGACAGGTCTAATTCTTTGAGACTTCCTGGAACAACAAGTTTCTTTAGTGATGTACAACGGTCGAATGCACCGTTTTCTAATGAAAGAAGGCTTTCTGGAAGTACTATTTCTTCTAATGACTCACATTCTGAGAATGCAAAATCGCCAATCCTCGTAACTGTCGATGGAATAGTGATATTTTTTAGGAAGGTACAGCAAAAAAAAGCCCAATCATCTATTTCTTTTAGTCCATTAGGCAGATTGATTTTACTGAGATATTTACATTCCTGGAATGCACCGTTTTTAATTATTCTGACACTTTGTGGCAGAGACACTTCTCTCAGTAGTCCACAGTCATTGAAAGCGTATTCGCCTATTATCTCAATTCCATCAGGAATAACAATAGATAAAATGGTGTTATCGTTGACGCCTAATACGGCTTTTCTGTCTTCGCTGATAATCAAGCCATCCTCTTCAATGGTCTTTGTCTCTGATACCTTATTCATCTTAATCAATAAAATCTATATAAAACTATGGCATTCCTATAATATCCCAAAATGACGCAGGCAGGGTGATATTTTCTACTCCCTGGCAGATCTCGAAAAGCGGAGCCACCTCGCTGACAGAATATCCTGCAATACCACAGCCTATTGGGGTTACAAGAAATCTCATCTCAGGATGGGCTTTCGCAAATTCACAGAACTCTTTGACATATTCGCCCATGACTGCTAAACCACTCATGGAAGGTATGGCATAACTCTTTCCTTGAAGCCCATTGCCCTGTCCCATTATGGCGCCAAAGTGCTCGAGTGCAGCTTTTGCTGCTCCTCCATAGTGAAGTCCTTGCTCATTAGATCCAAAAACAAATACCTCACAGGCTCCTAGACGGGTGATTGTTTCAGGGGTTACTCTAGTTCCAGGGTTGTTTATGGGGGCATCAAGTTTTGCCAGTTCCTCTTCCTCTACTATTGGTAACTGTCTCTTCCACTCTTCGAGAAAATCTTTCATATTGTATTTGACATCTTTCATGTCTTCCTGGCTGAAGACGCCGCTTTTGAAAACAAATTCCCCGATTTTCTTTCTAAGGGTTGCTTCTGTCTTATAGACAGCCATCTTCTTTGGGTCTAGTTTGAATGAGAAAGACTTTCCTGTTCTTTTCCCATTGACAGTTTCAAACTTGATTGCAGTAATACTAATTTCCATAGACCTTTATTATTAGTTACTTCCATCCGTATTTAACTATTACCTTTTTGAAAACGGGTTCATCAGAGATTGATGCGAACAAGAGCATGCATGAACGTAGTTTCATCCTCCCCAAGTTGCTAAAGATTTCCGAAAGCGGCTTGTCTATTCTTAAAAGAACCTGTGCTGCCTCAATAAGCCTTTCTCTTAATATTGGATGTTCAAAGTATGCTTTCGCCTCTTCACGTCCATTAAGACCATAGAAATCAGTCAACTGGCTTGTCCCTTTTCTTTTTAGCTGAGGATATACATATCTTATCCAGCATTCGAATCCAAGTTTACCATCCTGGATCTCTTTCAAAGCCAGCTCATACAAGGTGTTATCACCTCTTTTACCGTCTTGTGCCGTTAAGAATCTTTGTAAATCCTCTTTTTCCTGTTTTGTTTCCTCCATAGATTTCTTTTGCTTTTAAGTTACTTCTCGCATTATATAATGCCATAAACTCGAAAAAGGTAAACAACTGTCGTGTCAGAATTCCAAGCGGAAGCCCTTTTCCTTCATTTCGTTGTAACTCTCCGGGTTGAATTTGTAGAGGAATGCTATCTTTTTATTTGGCATTGGAAGTGTCTCGTCAAGTTGAGTCAGAATACCAAGTTTCAGCATCTTGTTACAGAAATTTCGCCTGTCGAACTTCACGCTCAGAATGGCCTCGTAAAGGTGCTGCAGCTGGGTCATCGTGAACTTCTCTGGAAGCAGTTCAAAACCAATCGGCTCAAAGTGGATCTGGCGGCGAAGCTCGTTGGTGGCCTCTCGCAATATCAGATCGTGGTCGAAAGCCAATGATGGCACCTTGTCGAGTGGGAACCACTGAGCCTTGGCTGCATCATCACCTGCCTTTACCTCACTAATACGGACCAATGCGAAATAAGCAATTGTTATCACTCTTTCACGAGGGTCACGATCTACTCCGGAGAAAGCATGAAACTGGTGTATATAGGCGTCTTTGAGCCCTGTTTCCTCGTATAGCTCGCGCTTGGCTCCTTGAAGTGCTGTCTCATCCATTTTCAAGAATCCTCCAGGGAAAGCCCATCTCCCCTTGAATGGATCAATGCCTCTTTCTATTAATAGGACATTAAGCTTTGTTCCATCAAAACCAAAAATCACACAATCAGTGGTTACACACGGATGCGGATACTTGTAGTGATACTTAAGTTCTTCCATAATTATCGTATTTATGAATTTGCTTCGGCAAAGATACAATAAAATAAGGATTGTTCCAAATAAATTGCGTAGAAATTACGCATATTATTATTTTTTTTCTATTTGAACTCAGATTATCTGCATATGATGGGCTTAATTCAAGCATAATCAGCGCAAGGATTGGTATCATCCTAGCGCTGGTTTATTATCAGACTTTTTTCACATAGATGTATTTAGGATATTGTCCAAGTACAAACAGTGTTACTGGGCAGAGCCATAAAGTATCTCGACCATAATGATCACAGAATGCACTGTTGTCAACTTTGTACGTGCTTCCGCCAGTCAGTGAACTTTCGGTTTGAAAAAGTTCAAAATAGCCGTTATGCTTTTGTCGTTCCTTTGCGGGGATGACACTGACTTCTGTTATCATACCATCGTCAGACAGAAACTCACAAAGCATGTCTGCTCCATCAACCATCATCAGATTATGATGGTCAAAAGGCCAGTCTGGAAAATCGACGTACCAGCAGTCATCAACGTCCTTGTAGAACTTGAGTATGTACTCGTCTTTCTTCCCAAAAACACTCTGCGCCATCTTGGACGCACCTTTCAACAAACCCTCAATTTCGTACATAAATCAAATATCAAATCTCTCTTTCTTGTAGCTGTCATAAACTCTACTCATTTCGATGTCATCGCATTCCTCCATAAGAAGATCAAATTTTGCGCGTGACCTAAATGACCCGCGAGACATGGCTGCTGCTTCTACGAGCCTTGCAGTCTTATATCCCGTCTCAAATGGTACACTGATTCCATTTGTCATCTGTGATAGTTCCTTATACCAAGGCGCATCAGTAATGGTGACAGTGTCAATTTTGATTTTCTTGTGAGCTGCCTTCTCTGCTTCCTTCCTCCAATCGATTTGATTGACGACTACATAGTCTTCATAGGTGTAGCCAAGAGGGTGGGGATTTGCATCTGAGATAAGAAGAATTGCCTTGACAGAATTCTCGCGCCAAGGAGTCTCTTCTACTATCTTTTTGATGACCAACTCATAAAACTCGTCACCATCTCCTCCGCTTGTGTCTTTGGTGTTCATGACGAACTTGATGATGTCGTTCTCATTTTTTGTTGGCATTAGACACTGGTAAGCATCTCCAAACTCATTGGCACTCTTCATGTCGCAGTAGTCACCAAAAGCCACGATTCCCAGACGAAGATCTTCATTATCTGCGAATAAACGAGGAATCAGATCTGATACTTCCTTTCTTACAGCACCAATGTATTCTGCCATTGAACCTGTTGTGTCAAAGGCAATAACCATGTCCAAAACTCCAACTTCCTTTGGAGCAACCTTCTCAAAGGACTTCCCTTTCTCTTTTCCAGAATTTTTAATTAATCTTCCCATAATGCTTCTATTTTTATTGGATTAAACTATTTCCGATACAAAAGTATATATGTTGTTTGACATGTGCAAATAATCTTTGTCCACAAGCCTTGTGAAACTTCATTTTTGTTGTTATTCCACGGAAACGATGTCTTATGCGGCGATGGGCAGATCGCTAAAATCCGCCCCTTCTTCTTTCATCATCTCAATCATCCTCCTTATCACCTTATTTTTCTTACTCTTCACACTATTTCCGTTTCTATAACCAATCCTCCTGGCAATTTCCTCCATTCTACATCCATCCACATAATAACTCTCCAATATCATTCTATCTGTTTCCTTTAACTTACTCCAGACCAAATCCAACTTTTCAAACATCTCATTCTCACTTCCTCTTCCGTCCATCACATCAAACATCTCCTCAATTCCTCTTTCATCATCTTCTCTTATCTCATATCCCCTTTCCATAATCCTATCCAAACTCTCAATATCCTCATTCACCTTCCTCAAATAATGCATCCCTATATTTCTACAAATCCTAACCAAATAACCAACCATACTCTTTTCCTTCAGCTTAAACTCCTTATCCATCATCTTTCCCCACAACACCAAACATCCATCATTATAAACCTCTTCCAAATCTTCATACCTCAAACTCTTAAACCTTCCCAATAATCTCATCAAAACATTTTCCCTTTCACCTTCAACTACCTTATTAAATAATAAAGTACTTACACCGAGAAGTCCACTCTTTTCTTCCTTCAGAGTTAACTTCTCATCTTCAAAACCACTCACCTTAATTCTTACTACCATACCCTTCATTTTTAATTATTGCGTAAATTTTACGCGGCAAATGTACGAAGAATATTTGATTCTTGCAAGAAAATATGCGTGTTTTTTACGCAGCTGATTACTTTTTTCATATTTTTGGTAATATATAGTGCCTGATGTTGGGTAAAATTAAAATAAAAATGGTGTTTTATGACGAAAATTATTGTTTATTCGGAGAAAAGTGGTAATTTTGTTGCAGATTCAAAAGTGAAGCCCATGATTATTATTGAATCCAAGAGAAAGAAGATGGAAACTCTTGAAAAAGAGTATCCTGACGCTATGATTATCGATGTTACGAGCCATGCCCAGGATGAGTTCGTTAAGTTTAGCCCTTTTTATCCAAATGGTGGTATTCCTGTTCCGTTTACAGAAGGTTTGGTTGCCGTGTCTGTGGAGGGTATCTGGCAGGGGTTGAAGGTGTTCGAGGATTATGATATTGACACCAGCCTGTTTTCTAAGCGTGACATGAAAAACCTGAAACGTACCACTCGCAGATTCGGACCTATGCGTGGCCACCGCAAGGGTGTGCATGGTGAGGAACTGCTCGGCTACCTTACGGCACGTAAACTGATATATCTGCCTTGTTATAAGTGGGTGTTGGAGAACAAACTCCAGAAACTGGTTACGGCTATCCGTATTATTGCGAAGAAAAAGACTGTGGTATTGCTTGACTATAACACTAATGCCGACGTGTATAATCCAAGCAAGCCCCTCTCACATGCCTCGCTGATTAAAGCCTATATCGAAGGTAACTACCCAGAGTAGTATCTGGTAATCTCTCACTTTATTTCTTAATTGGGATGCTCATTAAAAGAGTATCTCCTTTTCTTTTATTCTTTAAAAAATTAGTAGTCATGAACATTTTAGAAGCATTAAATCTAAAAAAGGATTTGCAGAATCGAATTGAAAGCCTCAGAAGACGTTATGTAAACAGTGTAACGGTAAAGAAAGGTGAAAAGCCTATCGAGGATCCTCAAAAATTATTGGTTGAGTTAGAAGACGGTTTTTCGCAACTTAAAGATATCAGCTGTCGCATCAGCGCTGCTAATACCGCAACGAGAAACAGTAAAGGTCAGACGATTAAGCAACTAATGATAGAGTTGTCGATAGTAGAACAACGTAAGGAATGCCTTAATAGGGCATTTGATGAAGTCCTGTTTGGTGATGCAGAAGTATACTCTTATTACAACAAGCCCCAATCTGAGTACGATGTCACTATAGATATTGAAGCTTTAAAGAAGGAAATTGACAGTCAAGAAGTTCGATTTCGCCAGCTGACTTCAGAAATCCAGAAACTTGACCTGACAACAGAAATCTGACAAATGACCAAACGATTTACTTGTACTAAAGAGAATCCACTTCATGTTCAGTTATCAAGCCCTGACTGCTTTCTCATTGACGAGATTGCAGTCAATGGCTTTCTCTGTGATACTGACTATGAGTTGCTGACAGAAATGAGTGGAGAAAAGGGTTGTTTGAGACGTATAGACCTTTATGAAGTAAATGAAACAGACTGTAGCTATGAGTGTGAATATAGAGCACCAGAATATGTGGCCATTGCCGATAATGCTTTTGAAGACAGCATTAAGTTGGAGCAGATTGTTCTGCCCAGATCGCTAAATATAATTGGTAGTCCGACTTTCGGCGGCTGTGTAAACCTTGGTGAAATAGAGTTTCCTGAATCTCTTATTTCGATTGGCTCTGAAGCTTTTCTGGGATGCCCAAAACTCGTTGAAGTGTATATTGGAAGAAATATTAGTCTGGGAGATATCTATGATTATTCATTTGCTGGATCTGCAAATAGTTTCATCTGTGATTGGAACCAATGGCCAGTAAATGAGAAGGGAGAACCAGTATATAAAGAAGAGGGATTTGGGTTCTTCTCTTATGAAGGTGTTCTGTTTTTCGGCTACGAGTGGGATAAAGATATAGACTTGGAAAAATACCCATCTAATCATGAACGTTCTGTTTACCATGTCCCATCTGGCACGAATTCTATAAAGAACAGCGCTTTTAGCAACTGTAAGTATCTCCAAAAGATAGTCTTTCCTGAATCATGTATGATGTTCACGTCAGGTTCCGTTTATGGATGCCCGGAACTAAATACACTAGTGTTTAAGAGTCGGGCTGTCGATGGAGAGAAGGTGCATCACATGGAGATGTTCTGGGATAACGTGATAAAGAACTGCCCAAAACTACAAGACGTTTATCTATATGCGGAAGATCCGGACAAAATAAGTTTTGGTGTCTTTGAGAGTCTGGACAACATCGGTGACATTGTTTTACATGTGCCGTGCTTTTGTGCACGGAAATATCAACAACATGAAGAAGAATACATTAATGTTGGCAACTCCTTTGATAAAAAATATGTCAAGGTTTGGCAGAAATTTAAGCGTATTGAAGAATTTGATCCAATAGATCTCTATGATTCACTGAGTGAATGAATTTCCCCATTCGAGAAGGCTTAAAGCGTTCGCAAGCCTTGTGAAATGGCTATTTTCTCACATTTTAAAATTATCTTTAAGAAAAAAGTATTATCTTTGCAAAAAATAATGATGAAACCTATGAACTATCAAAAGAACGATTATTCAGGTAAACGAGTAATAGACTTTGATCCCCAGATATGCGGGTTACAAGATGACGGCATTCTCGTTTTTTCTCCCCTAGATCTAATGGAAGGTAATAATCTGTTCCTCCCAGAAGGGATAAGAATGCCTAATGGTGAGATATCCGACAAGATATCTTTTGACAATTGGTCTTTTTTCGTAACGCTATCACACTGGCAGAACGGCCCGGTAACTCTTTTTGCTGGCCGGAACTATGCTATTAACTACTATTATTGGGTTACTGGTCAGACCAAAGATTATGAAAGGGATAATGCGTTATACTACCCAAACGTTAACTATATCTGTTTGTATGATGATGTTTACGAATTCAATGAGAATGGGGATAAAACTATAAGGATATCCAGTAAGAACGGTATTTTGTACTGTGATGACGAGGTGGCTTTTGTCCCTGATCGTAATACATATGCGGAGAACCTCCCTTTGGAACCTATGCATGGCTCATATAAGGAAGATTTCTGTGATTTGGAGGACTTCTGTCTGGAAGGATATGGACGGGATCTGTTCGGAGGTATATATAGCTTGGATGGGAAACGGTTCCTCAGATATAACGGATATAGTCTGCGGAAGAGCTATCGAGTCAGAGATGGGGTGGAGGAGATTTATGATAAGGCTTTCTGGGTGGTGACAGGACTTGGTAATGGTGACCATGGGCTGTCCATGGTCTCTATTGAGTTGCCTCAAAGCGTAAAACGCATAGGGAAACAGGCTTTTAGGGCCTGTAGTTTACATGGGATCGTACTTCCAGATAATATAACAACCATTGAAGAAGAAACCTTCCTGAATTGTCAGTCACTGGAATCTGTTACCTTGCCGAAGAATCTCCAGAAGATTGAAGACTCCGCATTCGAGGGATGTGGAATTAAGACCGTTTTTATTCCGAAAGGAGTAGATTCAATTGGCGTCGGTTGTTTTAATAGGTGTTTTCAGTTATCAACAATTGATGTTGAAGATGGTAATAGGTTTTATTCATCTGAAGATGGAGTGCTCTTCAACTATGATAAGAGTTCTCTGATACGTGTACCAACCAGTCTTTATGCCGACAGCTCGGAGAATTCCAACGAAAGGAAAGATGCTGTGTCATGGCACTGGGTAGACTGTAAGTGCGATAAGGATGATATCGTCCAATTCAATAATTTATATGAGGGGGTAACTTACAAGATTGTAGAAGATCAGAATACAGGTAAAAAATACAAGGAGATCATTAGTAAAGAAGGAGTGCACCTCTTTCCGTCGGTGAATCTAGTTCATCTCTGCTTACCAGAAGGTAGCCGAGTCTATGTCGATGATGGTGAACAGGTTAAGGCCGGTACATTAATCTGTTCACATCAAGAATCCGACTATCCTGATGATTGGCGGATATTCTATGGATATACAAGAAAAAAATATTCAATACCAGAATCGGTAACACAGATAGAGCCAATGGCTTTGGACTGGTGCCCGATTAAAGAATTGTATATTCCCAAGTCTGTGAAGTCTATAGGTGAGAAAGCTTTAATTGACTGTGACTTTGATATTATCTCTGTTTCCTCGGAGAATCCATTTTTTGAAACCAAGGGACAGTGCCTGATTGACAAAGCAGAGAATGCTATTATAAGCAGTTTTGGAAACGAAATAATAATACCGGAAGGAGTCGATAAAATAAAACAATATGTATTCCGCTCATGTAAGACTTCTGACATTGTAATTCCTGAAGGTGTGACATACATTGAGAATTACGCATTTTGGTGTGTACGAGCTAGAAGTATTAAGCTGCCAACGACAATCTGCTATTTGGGACCAGATGCATTTAGAGGTATGCTCGATTGCGCCATCCGTGAAGACTGGGATGATTATTTGAAAATAACAGTACCTAAAGGATTGAAAGATAAGTATCTGAAGATGTTGGAAGGTTCTGGGTTTAATGATAGGAATTTCATAGAAGATAAAGGTGTGGAAAACGAATCAGATGAGACAGATACAACTTTGTGGGCTTCTATGGCTAAAACATCAGAAGAGGATCAAATAGATTCGATCGTGGCTGAAGATGGTGCGAAGTACAGTAAAGATGGGAAACTTCTGCTGAATTTTGGCGAAAATTATGGATATGATAATTGTTCCGTAAGGGAAGGAACAGAAATAATATGTGATAATGCTGGTACTAAAATCTGCGGTATTATAAGATTCTCTTCTTCAATAAAGTATTTGGGTTACAATCCGATAAACACTTACCAATTGATATTTGAAGGAACAGATGCACATTTAGCTCCCAATTCATTATATTTTAGCGAGGACGATTTTATATATATACCATGTGGGACGTGGGCAAGATATCGTTCAAGACTTGAAAAGGCAAAAATCCATGATGAAGAGGAGGATGGGTCGCCATCATGGTGGGATAAATACAACGATTATCATTTGATAGAGTTATCCAAGTCCAATGTGATCTGTGATCTTAGGGAACAGAAGTCTGTTTTGACGCGTATTGTAGGCCAGCAGAAACTGCTTGACGTATACTCCTTCAATTGCTTGAATGGACAGGAAGGAAAGGATATCGTTTGTTTCAGAATTTCGGATCATTTGAATTACCTTGTTAAGAATGAACGTTGTTTCACCAAATATTTTTATTATCTTTTGGCTTTAGGTTATACTTTGGAAAAAGTGTCTGAAATCCTTGGTGCACAGATTGATACAATAGAGGTTAATGAAAACATTGGCACTGCTATTGGATACCAGTTGGCAGGGCGTGTACTGAAAAAATGGAATGAGGATTTTGTTGATGAAGACAATGGGGAAGTAATAACGTTAGAACGATGTGAAGTCTTCATTGAGACAGGCGAATATATAACTGAAGATAATTTAGAACTGATAAAAGAAAGTGGTGCTCAGAAGATATATGTTTACCATGACTCACGACAGTCAGACTATAACGAATTTGTCAAGTTATTCGTAGAACCAGAAGTGGATGAATGGAAATACCTCTATTTGGAACTATACGAGCAGGATAGGGAGGCAGCTCTTCAAGCGGTAATAAAGGATATCTTCCCTTCCAAGAATCCGGAAGATATCACAGAGAAGGAGAAGGATGACTTCGCGTATAATATCGTGACCGTAATTAAGGGGATGTATGATTTCCAATACTGCCTACCAGAGATGATATTGCCTTTTAGATATAAGGCAGATGATGTTCATCTGGAAATGACAGAAGAAGAACAGTCCTTACAAAGACTGATCGGAGATTTCTATGATGAGATGATTAAGAGTATTTCTGATTGTAATTCTGACTTAGAGGTAATGAAGGTTTTCAAAGTGAAGTCTGAAATTCAGTCTGACCTGATGACCTATCTGGAGAGAAATGGCATTTCTTCCCGAATGACAAAAACGGTTGTTGAAGATTTATTCGAATACATCAAATACATTTGATAGATGAGGAAAATGGCTCTGATAGGGATTAACAGGCTAAGAATAGGAAGCGATCTTATTTCATTCCAAATCTGTCCTCAAACTCAGTCACGATTTTCTTGAACTCCTTTGGAAGATATGCATAACCCTTGCCGCGGATATCCTTCGGTATACCATAAAATGCCTCGGCTATACTGCCCGTTATACAACCGATGGTGTCACTGTCACCTCCGATAGAGATCGCATTTCGGACACTGTCTTCGAAGTTCTTGCTGTCGAGGAAAGCAACAATAGCCTGTGGTACACTGTCCTGGCATGTTCCTCCCCATGTGTAGGTGGGACGGATTTCGTCACAAGTGAAGTCAAGGTTATACCCGAATTCTTGAATGATCTCCTTGCGAATTTCTTCTTTTGTTGATCCCTGACGAGCCATGAGGATGCAAAGTGCTGTAGCTTGTGCGCCCTTGATGCCTTCTGGATGGTCATGGGTACATTCTGCGCTTTCCTTTGCCTTGGCCAATACTTCTGCTTTTGTGTCATAGGCCCAACCGACTGGGCCAACGCGCATGGCAGAACCATTTCCACAACTGTTGTATGGACGAAAATCGTTCTGCCTGTTAGAACGGACTATCCACAACTGGAAACCGCCACCATAACCGCCCATTGGCCATGGGTGCTCTATTCCATATCGGCTGTAGTAGTGTGCCACATCGCCACCATTTAGTAGCCAGTCGGCTGTCGCAATTGTCAGTATACTGTCATCAGTATAACTTCCATCCATGCTGAAGAACTCAAATTCCTTTGTTTTAATGTTACTGAACTCGTAAATACTGCCAACGATATCACCAATTATACTTCCTATCATAGTATCCTTATTTATAAATTACAAACCTCGTCAAACTTGTCGTTAACATTCACCATCCAATCTGGCAGCTTTTTTATGGCCTGACAAACAATAGCATCTGGCATCTTTTTGTAATAGGCATATGCCATTGGGCCTGCTATGGCTGCCAGTGTATCTGAGTCACCTCCCAAGGAAATGGCGAGTTTCAAACAATCTACATAGTCCTTTGATTCCAGAAAGCAAATCATTGCCGGGCCGACAGTGCCTGCGCATGTTGAGTTAAATGTATATTCATCATGAAAATCTGAATAATTCAGGTTTGCCCAGTCTGGGTAATATTTGTTTAGGAGATTTTCCCTGATATACTCTTTGTCCTTGCCGTTCTTCAAATGGAAGATAGCGAGGGCTGTTGCTACGGCTCCTTTGATCCCTTCAGGATGATTATGGGTGGGAGCAGCAGTTTCTGTTGCCAACTTGATACACTCTTCTTCTGTCTTTGCAAGCCAGCCAGCTGATGAGCATCGCATGGCTGAGCCATTTCCAAGACTCCGATATGGATTCGGGTAATGGTTGGCCATCCAAAGTTTAAACTTACTCCCGAAACCTGCATGACGGTGCTCATTCGCACATTTCCACATGTTCATTGCCATGTCGAGATTCTCGATAAATGCTTCCGCACAGGCAAACGTCAATACTGTGTCATCAGTGAAATGAGCCCTGGAACTAAACATCTTCACCTTGTTATAGTCCTTAATCCTATGGCCATGTCCTTCGTATGCACTTCCTGCAATATCACCGATTGCTGCACTCAATAACAAATTTTTCATATCTCATCTCCTTTCTTTTATATATTGCGTTAAAAATACGCAGCAAAGTTAATAAATTATTTTTGTTAATAGGATAGTTAAATGCGTAAATTTAACGCAATTATAGTTATTTAACTCTTTTCTTCTTGAAATCATGTTTCTGGTTGCAAAATTACTCAGAAATAATGAGATATTAGTATTTAGTTTGTTCACAAGCCTTGTGATAATGATATTTCTCTAATCAGACAAATATATAATAGTTATCAATAGAAAAAAAGGAGCAACATCACGATTAATGCTGCTCCCTACGATATAAACAAGGTTTGACGAATTACGATACCTCAATGGCTTTTGTAACCTTCTGCTTCGGCTCCATCTTTGGCATGGTGATGGTAAGAATGCCATCTTCTACCTTAGCAGAGATCTGGTCGCGAACAACATCACTGCCAGGATCATCATCTTCTTCATATCGTTATCTTCTATACTTTAGAGTTTGACATTTGTTTCTTGTTCACGGTGCAAAGATCGGTGTTTTTCTGCTGTTTTGCAAAGGATAAACTCTAAAGGGTAAGGGGTAAAATCCTAAACCTTCATAGGGAAAATTCCCATGAAGTATAGTCTGTCGTTAAAAAAGATTGGTTTTATTCCTCCCAGTCGATTTCTGTAAAGCGTGAAACACGTTTGCCGTCTCGTTCTATCTGTTCGAAGAACATCTTTTCAGGGCGAACCCAGTATTTGCGGTCGCCATAGAGTGCCTGATAAACAACCATGCGTTCCTGTGTTTCAGAATCGAAGGCGATATGTTCCAGTCTGTACTTGTTTCCCTTAAAGTGCTGGAAATATCTGGTTCTGTCCTCAGCGATAGGATATTCTAATAATAGCTTTTCAATGAGGGGCACATACCATGTTTTGAATTGATCTGCTGTTGGGGTGTGGCCACCTGGGAAGTGATAGGCGTTGAGATAATGCTCCAAGAACAGCGGCTCGAAGTGTGCCAGAGTATCCTTCTCGCCGAATAGTCCCCATACGCGTACCTTATTATATATATTGCAGCAGTCGAATTGATGGGCTTCAATCTCCTCGAACTCGCTGATAAGATGCTCGTCGATGGTGAAGTCCTGTATGCCGTTTGCTCTAGGCGACTTGTACTGATGGTTGCCGATTCGCTCACGGAGAAAGTCGGACATCTTGAAGTGTGGGTTACCGAGTAGGGCTGGGACTCCGATAATTGGTGAAATCATCTGAGCATAAAACGAACCGCAGCTGTTGCCGACAAGCACATCCGGCTTCTCCTTGTCGCAGATGTCACGGATAAGGCTAAGGGCATCTGCAGGATGGAGCGGGAGGTCGGGCGTCAGTACAGTAGCTTTCTTTTCAAAAGCCTCTTTCAAAGCCAAAGCAGGCACACAACCACCACTGGCATAGAATCCATGAAGGAACAATATCTTCTTTTCTTTCTGCATATCAAGGTGCAAAGGTACTTAAAATGCGGGAGAAAATGGATTGTATATCAGCTTTTTGGCGTGTTTTTAACAAAGATTTGGCTCGTATATAAAAAATCTGCCCAAAGCAGTAATCTATTCAGATTTTTTGCTTACCTTTGCCATGTCATTGATGAATTCGCTTGTTTTGAAATGCAGCATTAAGATAAGTGAAATTTCTGATATGCCCAGATCCTGATTAACTTTTTGTTGCTCAGGTACTTATAGAGAATGTTAAACTAAAATGCTGCGGAATTTAGGTATTATGAAAATGAAGTATGAAGTAACATTTAGTCGGGAAGTAACTCAACAAGAAGTTTGTAAAACTTGCGTAGAAGCAAATTCAGAAGAGGAAGCTATAGAATTAGTAGAAAATGGGGATTATAATGAAGTTGAGGTCTTAGATTGTTATGAAATAGATAGCAAGGATTTTACAATAGAAAATATAGAGAAAAAATAGTGAAGATTGAAATAAAGTATAGACATTGATGAGAGAGGCCATATACGTATGCAACTCATTGATGTGACAGGCAAATAGCAAAAGTAGTAAAAATCTCTGCACGTTTTTAATGAATAGTTAAAATCGTGCAGATTCGGTTAAATGTCAGCAAGTATGCTTCAGACCATTTCCATCTCTGGTTTCAAAACCTTTTTAGGAATGGTCACAATATCCTCGCCAAGTGCTGTTGATATTTTGCAGATAGTGGACAAAGTCAGATTGTGAGTGCCTGACAACCATCTGCTCACCTCCGTTTCGGTCTTTCCAAGACGCTGTGCAAGTTCCTTTTGTGACATCCCTTTGGCTTCAAGGATCTCGTAGATGCGGTTTGCGATTCCAACCGATATTTCCATCTGCATTTTCATCTCTGGGGAGATCGTACTACGGATTTCATCCAAGATTCTGTTTGTTCTCATAAGCTATGCTCCTTTCTTCTATTCATCGTTTATAGTGAATGATAGTTCGCCAAGCAGTTCTGTGCCGGTGATGACTATCATTTTCTGTTTTTCGCGTTCCTTAATCTCAATATCTATCTTCTGGAGTGTCTTGACGCACTTGTGCAGATTATCATCCTCCTGATAGGTAGCGGTATTCTTTAAACCGCCGTTGCCCAGAATCAGTATCTTTGCCTGAATGTTGAGTAAGTACAACCTGAGTGATGTTGTTTCAAGGTGAGAGGGGAGGGCCATTACCCTGTCTCGCTTGGTACCCTCATAACGGAAATGCCTATCGGCAGCACCGTCACGCTTGATAATATCGAGCCTGTATACAAGCTGACGGACATCGTCGGGATAACTATCCTTGTACGTTAAGAGGAACTTCTCGAATTCTGAATACTCCTCACCTTCGAAATGTGGTGAATATAGGCTTACCTTATCACCATCTTCCAACAACTCAATTAATAAGTTTCTATTCATATCTTTTTTCTGTTTGCAAAAATAAACATAAAAGTTGATTTCTCCAAGTTTTTGGAGAGAAAAATCAACTTTTATGCTCATTTTTATGATTATTACTGTATTTGTCCACTCTAATCTTATTTATTCCGTTAGAAGTTATCGAACTTCTTCATTGCCTCTTCTTTTATATCGTCGCACACGTCGATGTATGGCTTCATGGCCTTATAGTCATTGTGACCGGTCCATTTCATTACTACTTGTGGAGAGATACCCATACCAAGGGCATTACAGATGAACGATCTTCGGCCTGTGTGGGTGCCTATGACTTTATATTTAGGCTTGATCTCATCAAAGCGTTCGTTTCCACGATAATAGGTGATGCGGATTGGCTCGTCAAATCCTGCAAGTTTGCAAAGCTCATGTAAGAATGTGTTCATCTTTTGATTACTTACCACTGGCAGTGCCTTCCCGTCCTTAAAATCGAATGCCTCATATTTCTTCAGGATGGCGCGACTATGAGTGTTTAGCTCAATTCGCAGAGAGTCAACGGTCTTGATGGTTGTTATCTCTATGTATTTGTCGTGTACATCACAACGTCTGAGATTAGCCAGGTCTGAATAGCGCAGCCCTGTATAGCATTGAAATAGGAATACATCGCGTACTCTTATCAGATAGAGTTTCGTCTCTGGAATCTCAAACTTCTCCAGTTTCTCCAATTCCTTCTTGTTGAAGAAGATTACTTTCTTGGGTGCACTCTTCAGGGCAGGCCTGTAAGCCTCGAACATATTATTATAGTGATACTTCTTGCGGTACGCCCATCTGATGACCACTTTCAACATTACAATGTCTTTACGAATAGTACTATTGACGTATTTCTTCTCATCACGCAGATAATCAACGAAACTTTGCATCCCGTCTTCATCGAAATAGGTAAAAGTCACGTCAAAGTTCGGCATACCGTTCTTTCGCTTCCAGTCGCGGAATGATTTTATGTTGAAACGTATTGTCTCATATTTCTTACGTGTCATCTCCGACCAGTCATTTAGTTTACTGGCATATGCCTCATACTCATGATATACATCCCAGAACGATAATTTTGTGATTTTTTTAACTGTAGCTATATTTTCTGAATTTTTGTTAATGATGGCGCTTTGTCCGCTTTCTGTGGGTTTTGATTTCATTTTGTCCTGGTTGTCATCTTTCCTAGGACGGCCTCTTTTGGGCTTTGAATTATGGTTGTCAACCTTGATTTCTCCGCATCTGACTCTTTGAAATGCTTCTTTGAATTCATCTTGACTTGGAGCGTGTTCTTTCTCTACAAAGAGGGTTGCTGTGTCCTTAACTGCATATGCAAGTTTTTCAAGTCCGTTGTTGATAACTTCTGAAGACGTACCGTCACTACCGTTTCCAATAGCTCTCTCTGCTGCCTGATCCCAGTATCTGGTGTCGATATGGTATCCTGTAGAAAACTCCATGCGCATGGAGTTGTAGCTAACTCTCATTGTAATCAATACGTTTTCTGTGGTGAAAGCATACTCGTTGTTAACGACGTTCTTAGAGCGTCTTGCTCTGAGCCTGAATCTAATGTCCAAATTTGTTTCCATCTTACTTCTGTTGTTAAATAATTACTATTATAAATAATGTATAGAAGGAAGGTCTTCTCGAACCTTGATGAGTAAAATGGTCTATTTGAAGCGTAAAATAAAAGATATTTCCAAAGTAGTATCTTTTTTGTGGCATTTTTTGCTTCTTTTGAGCAGCCAGACGTCTGTTGACAATAGCAGGGAAGTTCTTGTCTCCGTCCCCAAAGTTTTGCGTCCCCAACCTATAAAAAGGCTGCGTCCCCGTCCCCAGAAAACAGCGTCCCCAAAATGGCTAAATCTGCGTCCCCAAGACTGATTCATCAAGTATAGGCGATATTCGGATAAGAACCCCTTTCCCCTTGGTTGGCTGCTTTTCGAGCAACTTATGGCTAAAAGCCAAATATTGAAATCCTGTCTTCATGAGGTAGGATAGAACCTGCCAAATTTGTGAGAACAAAGAAGATGCGTCCCCCGGATTCATTGCAAAGGTATAGACTATTTTTGTATTTTCCAAATCCTAAAAAAGTGAAAAAATCAGTTGGATTTGGATATAATCTGACATATTTGGCGTATTTTTGCTTCAGAAACGAAAAAGATTAGCGTAGATTGTACGAGGTTACATGGTTTTACACAAAATCGTCTTATTGCTGTCACCTCGACCAAAACAAAATGGTTTTAACCGCTAGCTATTTATAGTTGGCGGTTTTTTTTGTATTTACCGGCTAAATTTTGAATAACTATAAATAAAGAGTAAAATGAAGAAAACCCTATTGCTGGCATTCATGGCTGTTGGATTAACTGTCAGTGCCCAGAGTGAGTACCAGATCACCGTTCAGAGCAAAAAGCCGTCGGGCATCATCGATGAGATGCTTTACGGACAGCTTTTTGAGCACATCTACTTCAGTGCCAACAATGGCGTGTGGCAGGAGTTGATACAGGAGCGCTCGTTCGAACCCGAGCAG